>Ga0255456_1001_pt1 | contig 81113 bp, 78 predicted proteins | sample ANMaggQLBNCT01C7_FD_182646 | JGI IMG/M metagenome (GOLD analysis project Ga0255456, IMG submission 182646) | Sediment cell enrichment communities from methane seep in Santa Monica Basin, California, United Staets - ANME aggregate JGI... | ecosystem: Environmental > Aquatic > Marine > Cold seeps >...
TGAGAAAAGAATATTATATGGCTGCTTCCAAATCAGGTTTTACCGAAGAGGCAAAGATATTCGCCAAACAGAACAATTTTATTCTCTTGTCATCAGAAGATATTGAAGCAAGCATCTAACTGGAAAAACCCTATATTTTTATACTGGTCATTCAAATTGTTTTCACAAATGTTTAATACACGCCTCTTGCTAATAGCCATCGTTATAATACTTACTCCACAGACAGTCAGTGCCATCACCATTCACGGGACCGTGTATGAGTGGTATACCTTTGAGCCCCTTGACAATGCCCTTGTCGAAGTTAACTCCACACCTACCCAGTTCAGGGTGGCTGCATCGGGTGTATATTCCTTTAACCTGCCGCCAGGGGATTACCTTATCAAAACCAGTTACTATCAAAACGATACCCTGGTATATTACGGTGAAGATACACTGGCAGTGACTGACTATGAGGGAAACTATGTGTTCGATATCCTGATGTTCCCTTTGCAGGAGGAGGCAGAAGAGTTCACTGATGAAGATATTGGCAATGTCACCTATGATGTTGAAGATAACATCCTGCCCGGATTTGACCTGACCTATACTGCTGTCGCGTTATTAATATTGATGATAATGGGTGCTGCTGCATATTATCATTACAACAGGAAGGATGGACTGGAAGATGAGTCAGAGCCGGCAGAACCCGTGCCTGGAGTTCATATTGAAAATGATTATCTCAATGACCGGGAACCGGCGCCCGATATTGATAAGCTTCCCGATGACCTGAAAGAGATCATCCATATACTGGAGAGCCAGGGGGGCAGGATGACCCAAAAAGACCTAAGGGCCAGGTTGAATTGTTCTGAGGCAAAAGTGAGCCTGATGATCACAGACCTTGAGGACAGGGGACTGGTACACAAAGTCAAAAAGGGGCGGGGGAATATTATCTTGCTAAGACCCAAGGAATGAGTTATAGGCAGATTATTATAAACAGATTATAATATAAGTAAAATTTTATAAATAAATTATAACATACTATAATAATTATGGACTGGATATCACACATTATTTTCGGTCTCACAATTACCAGACTGGTTTATATAAACCACCCGCAGGACTGGGAAAAGCACCGTAACATCATCATAACAATAGCAATCGCTGCAAGCCTCTTCCCTGACCTGGACATTCTCACTACCCACCGAAGTGAGATACACGCCCCGCTGGTGCTAACGGTACTGGCTGGTGTCACAGGGCTAGTATATCCCATATTCTTCAGGCCACTTCTTGCAGGTTTCCTGAGCCACAGCTTGCTGGACATATTCCTGTTTGACAACTCAAAAGGTACCATCAGGCAGATCATAGACATTGCAATTACCAATGATACAGCGGCCAGCCAGATCAATGAAACAGTGGTGACCGGAGTGGCTGCCGAAGGCATTATGCTGCTGTATCCCATTAGCCGCAAAATGTACTACATCCTGCTGAGTGAACAGACCTATGCAATCGTAGTAGTGCTGGTGTTGTGTACTGCTGCAGTCACTCTGTATCTCACCCGCAGCAATAAGGGGAATTATCGATAACTTTATCGATAACTATTATTGTGCCTCATTGCAATAAGACATCTCAATGTCAAGAGTTGCAGTAGGCGGCACCTTTAATCCCTTACATGACGGCCATAAGGCCCTGCTTATACGAGCATACCAGTTGAGCAACGGAGGTGAAGTGCTTATCGGCATAACCTCCAATGAGATGGCAGGGAAAAAGTACCACAAAGTGGATGACTGGGAGGTAAGAAAGCAAGCAGTCATGACTTTTATACAGAATACCTTCGGGTACAGCCCGCTCATAATCAGGTTAGACGACCCCTTCGGCCTCACCATAGACGAGGATTTCGATTACCTTGTGGTCTCCCCCGAGACCGAACCCACAGCCCACATGATAAACAACCGGCGTACTGAACAGGGGAAACAACCCATTAACATTGAGCTGGTAGAGTATGTGCTGGCAGGTGACGGTCGACCCATATCCTCAACCAGGGTTCTTCGTGGTGAGATAGACATTCACGGCAACCTGCTGCAACACCGATAATAATATTTATCTTGTGCGTGTTTTGTGTTCATACTCATATCATAGTAAACACCATATTTCACACTTCAAGAGGCTCATTAAATGTCTATAACACAACTGCCAAAAGAATACAACCCGCAGGAGGTCGAACCCAGGTGGATGGGGGACTGGAAAGATTCGATGAACTATTTTGACTGGGATTCTGAGAAACCGCAGTATATTATCGATACGCCGCCGCCCTACCCAACAGGCAATTTCCATATAGGCAATGCCCTGAACTGGTGTTACATAGATTTCGTTGCCAGGTACAAACGCATGCGCGGATATAATGTGATGTTCCCACAGGGCTGGGACTGCCACGGCCTGCCTACCGAGGTCAAGGTGGAGGAAATACACAACATTACAAAGAACCAGGTGCCACGTGCTGAGTTCAGGCGGTTGTGCGAAGAACTGACAGCCGGTAACATAGAGAAGATGCGCAATACTATGCGCAGGCTGGCGTTCAGCATCGACTGGAGTAACGAGTACATCACTATGAAGCCAGAGTACTACGGCAAGACCCAGCACTCCTTTGTGCAGATGTACCATAGCGGCCGGATATACCAAGCAGACCATCCTGTGAACTGGTGCCCCCGCTGCGAGACAGCCATCGCTTTTGCTGAAGTGGAGTATGATGCCAGGCAGACCACTTTGAACTATTTCCATTTCGATGAACTGGATGTGGCCACTACAAGACCCGAACTGCTGGCAGCCTGCGTAGCCGTTGCCGTGAACCCTGACGATGACAGGTACAACAAATACGTAGGTAAGGAAATTGAGGTGCCCATATTCGGCCATAAGGTAAAGGTGCTGTCCGATTCTGAAGTTGACCCTGGATTCGGTACCGGCGTGGTCATGATATGTACCTTTGGCGATAAGCAGGATGTGAGATGGTGGGTCGAACTGGGGCTGCCGATTCGCAAAGCCATTGACAAACAGGGCATTATGACCTCCATTGCAGGCAAATACGAAGGGATGTCCCTTGCCGAGTGCAAGGAGGCCATTACCCGGGACATGAAGGATGCAGGCATCATCTATGACCAGGAGACCCTGGACCAGAATGTTGGACTGTGCTGGCGCTGCAAAACGGCCATCGAGATACTTTCAGAGCGGCAGTGGTTCGTAAAGATAGATGCCAACGACATCATTTCCAAATCATCGAAGATCAACTGGGTGCCGCCCTATATGGAGATACGGCTCAAGAACTGGACTGGTACAATGGAATGGGACTGGTGCATATCCAGGCAGCGTATCTTTGCCACACCCATCCCGGTATGGTACTGCAACCAGTGCGGCGAGGTCATGGTGGCGAAAGAGGAATGGCTGCCCCTGGACCCTAACAACTCCCAGCCGCCCGGTGCCTGTAAGTGCGGTTCCACTTCGTTCTCTCCTGAGGAGGACGTGCTGGATACCTGGATGGACTCGTCCATCTCGGCACTGAACGTAGCTGGCTGGCTGTCCCGTGATGATGTACGCCTGCCTACCCAGATGAGGCCGCAGGGTCATGATATTATCAGGACATGGGCTTTCTATACCATCCTGCGCTCCAGCGCACTAACAGGTCTACGCCCCTGGGACGATATTGTGATAAACGGTATGGTGCTTGGTGAGGACGGGCAGAAGATGAGCAAGAGCCTGGGCAATATCGTGATGCCTGAAGAGGCGGTCAAGCAGTATGGTTCGGATGCCTTTAGGCAGTGGGCCGCTATTGGCGGGTCTACCGGGTCAGATATCGTATTCAGCTGGAAGGATGTAGTAGCTGGAAACCGGTTCCAGCAGAAACTCTGGAGCATTGTCAGGTTCTGTATGCCCCATCTTGAGGACTTCAAGCCCGGCGGTGATGTGGAATACAGGACGATCGACACCTGGCTGCTGAGTAAACTGAACACCCTTATCAAGGAAGCCACTGACAGTATGGACGCATACCAGTTCGACGAGACCATGAAGAATATCAGGGGTTTTGCATGGGAGACCCTGGCAGATAATTATATTGAGCTGATCAAGTCCAGGCTGTACGGCGAGGATGTGGATGCCAGGCGTGCAGCCCAGCAGACCCTGTATTTTACAGTGGATGCCCTGGCACGGATGCTTGCACCTTTCATTCCTTATTTTGCAGAGGAAGTGTTCTCATTGCTGCACCGGCAGAGTGTGCACCAGTCAGGGTGGCCGGATGTGGATGAAGCTGCCATTGACCTTAAGGCAGAGGCTTCAGGCGAACAGGTGAAGGAGATCACGGCCACTATCAGGCGCTTCAAGTCCGATAAGGGCATGGCACTGAATGCGCCGCTGGGCAGACTCAGGGTATACGGGCGCATCGAAGATGTGACCGATATTGCGGGTACGGTAAGCGCTGATATTGAGGTGATGGAGGGCGAGCCCGAGTTCGAGTACAGGGTCAGCGGCGTGAAGCCCAGGATGAGCATTATCGGTCCGAAGTTCAGGGACAGGGCCGGAGTTATTATCGGTGCGCTGAAATCAGCAGACCCCGGATCAATCGCACAACAGGCAGCAGGCGGGGCTGTTGAACTTGAGGTTAAGGGTGAGACGATTACGCTGGAACCTGCGGCTGTGGAATTTGAGCGTGAGATTTTGTCAGAGGGACATGCGGTTGATGTGCTGGAGATCGGGGATGTAATGGTCGTGGTTGAGAGAGGATAACTGCCTTATTTTTTTATGAACTTTAGCTCGACTTTGGCAGATTAACATTCATCCCATAAGTATCATTTTACTAAACTCTCAAATGACAGATAGGATACTAATGTATTATTTCATACTCTTCCAAATCACCAGAAATATCCAATATTTCAGCTAAAAAATAAACAAAACGTGGGGGCAGCCACTTCACCCTAAAAGGGACTTACCCGCACAATAATTTTTATTCTTCAATCACTTAACGAACAGCTCACCCTTACCATCAACGACCACGTCACCAACATACTTGGTGAACTCTACACCGTCCACAGCCTCAATGCCCTCGCTCTGGTACACGGACACTGTTTCAATCTTGTTTTAGAATTTAATGGACGATATCCCAGATAACGGAACTGCTTCTACGCCCAAATCTCTCAGCACATCGCCCAACTTCTTCTTTAGATGGTGTTTATCGGCAGATATAAAATAATCAGAATCTGTAAGAATAGCCGTGCTTGTATGGACGGCATCAGCAGAATACAAGTTATGTTCTACAATTAGTTTCTGGGCGTTTTGAGCGATAAGGTCATCTACATGTATCAAATTGATTCCGCCCAGTCGGATGATGTCATCAAATAGTTCCAGCAATTCATAGATGTCTGCTTTTTTCCATTTCGCTTTCATTAGAGCCCTTGCAAGTTCGGTGAGTGTGATTGTGGAAACTACAGCTTCAACCGAATCTTCAGTTATCCACTCTCTGATAATTAAGGCATACTCCCTATCATCCTCTTTCCTGAACCATTTGACAATCACAGAAGTGTCAAGAGTGATTTTAGGTTTGTAACCTTTCATCCTCTTCCTCACGGATTTCCTGCAGTACTTCTGATAGGTCCCTTGAATATTTTATTGCAGTTTGTTGAGCGAATGAGTCCATCTTTTGACTTGCTCTTTGCATCTCGTATTTCCTCAATAGTTCACGGATTGCCTCTCTCACGAAATCGGTCCGGTTGGCAAACAGCCCGAGATTGACATTTTCATCGATCAACTGAAGAAGATAATCATTTACACGAATCTGGAGTAATTTGTTGCTCATGATTTATCACTTGTATTTAATTATACTACTTAATGAAGTATAAGCATTTTGTAAAATTCGGAGACTTTTTATTATTTACTGGGACAATTAAGAAAATCGCAGAGAGCGCGGAGGCACGCAGAGAAAAATAACACCCCTCTGCGCCTCTCTGCGTCCTCTGCGGTGAATCTTTTTTGCAGCGGTCCATTTATCCAGAATGAATTAAAAAGTCACAAGCAGTACTGGTAAAAATATTAAAATAGAATCATTCTATTATATTACCAAAACAATATGTAACCGTGGTAAACATGTCAGAATATATGATATCGATAAAGATTGAAAAGTTGGAAGAAGGGGGCTACCTTGCCACCAGTGATTCCATACAGGGGCTAATCGCACAGGGTAGAACCATTGCCGAAACTATGGAAATTGCCCAGGACGTTGCTAAGAAACTAATTGAATCATATATTGACCATAATGACCCGCTCCCCTTTGATGTGAAAAAATCTATAGATCATGTCACAAATGTGCAAATCCCTGTTAGCATTGAAGCATGACACGATTACCTCCTATGACAGCATCTGCTGTTATTAAAATCCTCAAAAAATCAGGTTTTGAGTTTGACAGACAGGCTAAAGGCAGTCATGAAATCTGGTATAATGCAATTACCAGCAATAGAGTTACAATCCCGAACCATCCTGGGGCAGACATTCCAAAAGGGACGTTAAAGGCGATTATTAAGCAAACTGGATTGTCAACTGAAGAATTTTTAAGTCTAAGAAATTAAAAATTTGTTAAAAAAAGTCTGAGACAGCTCCTAAATACTGGAGCTGCCCGGTTCTGAAAAAAATTCGATTCTTGCCTACTTAACGAACAGCTCACCCGTACCGTCAACGACCACGTCGCCAACATACTTGGTGAACTCCACGCCATCCACAGCCTCGATACCCTCACGCTGGTACACAGGCATCAGATCCTTGACCGTACCTTTAACGATAATGGTACCCTTGGTCATCTCACTGCCAGGCATGTCAGTATCGCCCTCAATGACGATCTTGCCGCCCTTATTGGATACCCCCGGCATAATACCGGCATTGCCCTTAATAACGATCTCGCCGCCGCACATATGCTCGCCAACAAAATCATTGGCATTTCCGAACACCGTGATCTTGCCGCCGCGCATGCCGCAGGCCTCGCCGCGATAGCCAGCACCCACATAGTAGTTTGCATCGCCCTGGACATTGATCTCGCCGCCAGTCATCTCCTGGCCGACCCAGGAATCAGCATTACCTTTGATGGTGATTGTGCCGCCCTTCATCTTAGCGCCGCATCTCATATCCACATCGCCGTTGATCATAATGAGTCCGGCAGTCATAGCCTCACCGATACGCTTTACCCTGTTCACATTGCCGTTTATCTCGATCTTCACGTCATCAGCCGCATCAGCGCTGCCGTTAACCTTGATATCGAACAACTCTGACAAAGGCCGGGGCGCATTACCCTCGAATGCTACAAGTGCGCCGATCTCATCAGCGCTCTTGCCTGCAAAATTGTCGGGTGTTATCGTTTCAGCTTCAACAGATATCTTAAACTGTTCTTTTGGTACTAAAGTAATTGTCTGCATTCTTCACACCTCCTTTACTGGTACCCTGTTTCAACCACATACGGATGCTCCACATACTCATCCTGTACCATGTAGTTGGCCATGCTCACTGAATAGTATTTCTTGAACTTCATCTTCAGGTCTTCCATCATCCGCTCATGTCCATCAGCAGGTGCGGTAGACTTCACCCAGAAGGTCTTACCCTTAGGTGTAGCAGTGATCTCGCCGTCCTTTACCACGATCTCGCCGCCCTTGATAGTATAAGCAGCGTACCTGAATGCAGCCTCCACCTTATTATACTCGATAGTGGCATCGGTCTCATCAGGCTTGATATCATAGATAGCGATATCTGCGTCAGCACCCACACCAAGATGGCCCTTTCCGTGCTCTACTATTCCAAGCACCTTGGCATGTGTAGCCCTGGTCTTGATAGCAATATCATACCAGTCCAGTTCCTTGTCAATGCCGGCAATGCTTGTGCGCTCAAAGGTCTTCTCAGCTATCTTTGCCATTTCTTCCTCTCGCCTCTTCTTGCTCATCAGCATGGTCATGACCATCGGGTAGTTAACATACGGCCCGCCATTAGGATGGTCCGTGGTCATCAAGACCTGCCATGGGTCCTTGGTCAGCAGGGCCAGTTCAAGTCCGATAGCCCACATGATACCGTGGATATAGCTCTGCGGATGGTATTCCAGTGGTGTGACACCTGACGAATCCTCAAGCTCCACATCGCCGTTTGACCATCTAGCCTTAAGCAGCCTGGCATTGGCATACTGCACCGGACCGTCTGCGGTCATAGTGGTAGCACTGCCAAACACCAGCTGGCCCATATCAATTGTCAAAAAGTCGTTCTTGTTCAGGTAATCGGCAATTGGTTCTGCCTTTGATTCGAAATCGCCCCAGTGGTTTCCACCCCACGCATTGAACTGCACATGGGTTACGTGCAGTGACTGACGGTCCCGCTTGGATTTAATGTCCTTGCAAACATCGAAAGTTGCCAATGTGGTCTCGTAGTTACCTGGCTTGCCCAGGTTGTTGCAGTGCAGGTGTATGCTGTGGGGAAGGTTCAATTTCTCGTTCGCTTCTGCCAGTTGCCTGACAATCTGCCTGGGCGTAACCTCAAAGTTGGGAACAGGATCGTCCAGCCCTGATACGTTCTTGCCAAATCCCCATGCTTCGCCGCCGCCAGGATTCACTATCTTTACGCCCCAACCACGTGATGACAGCAATCCCCAGGCCACATATGCCGCCAGCCTGTCCAGATCGTTCTCACGGATTGCGTCCATTACCATCCAGTTGCTGCCGAACAGTGTCAGGCCGCCTTTATCAATGATGGGTATCTCTTCCAGTTCCTCATGAGTATGTCTTGCTTTCAGGATAGGAACAGCAGCCTCGAAAGCTGTGGTATATCCCATCTCAGCATACCCGTATCCCATAGAATATACATTTGGCACTGTATATCCGGTACGGGGCCGGGTCACTTTGGTCCTGGGTTTATTGTTCAGGCGTGAATCATCAGGCCGCATAATACGTCCCACATTCACCTTACTGCCAGCGATATGGGTATGTGCGTCCACACCGCCCGGATAGACCAGCCGCCCTCCGGCATCTATGGTCTGGGCACTACCACTCACACTGTCTACTATCTTGCCGTCCTTAACGGCAATATCCATCATATCCCCGTTGATATTATTGATAGGGTCATACACAGTTGCGTTCTTTATCACCATTTCACTCATGATGAAGCCCCCTTTATCTCTTGTACTTTTGCAATTATTTTATCCAGCACCTCTTCATCTGACGGGAAGTCCACATCCACCAGTTTGCGCATCCGCAGACTCACACAATCCATTCTGTATGCAGTGCCTTCCAGTTCCACACCAGATACCTTGGTTGGTATCACGATATTTGCCATCTCAGTGGTCGGGTTGTGGAACGGGTCAACCTGTATTACAGGCACCTTGCTCATTCGGGCAATGGACTGGGCAGGGAAATGAGCTCCTGCATCCCCGGCAATAACGAAGGCTGCATCGATCTCTTCCCGCATCAGCAGGTCATTGGAACAGGTTTCGCCAGGGTTATAGTATGGAATGCCCCTTGACATATCCACCGCACCGGCATAACCCGTCGTCCAGGCGCATACCTGCCCGAAACCACCTACATTGTAGTGTCCCCGCATGGGTATGATGCTGTGCTTTCCGTGGGCGTTCAGTTCAGTGATAAGGGACACCGCATTATCGATGTTCTTATACTTACCACGGCTCTGGGTCAGGCCCATACCGAAATAAACAATACCGAACTTTGCGCTCTTCATGGCCTCTGCCAGTTCAACTAATTTCTCTTTGGGCACACCGCCAACACTATCCGGGACCACGTCGGCTTTGTCAGCAATAATTGCCCGCAGGGCAGACATAACAATATAGTCCTCTCCCGGATTCACCTGTACATACTCATCAGCCATCTCGGCGGTATCGGTCTTTCTGACATCAAATACCACGACTTTTCTGGATCTACGTCCCTTGCTAGCGAAAAATCCTTTGTTAAATACTGAATACCTGCTCATGTGCCTGGGATGGGCTTGTACCGGGTTGCAGCCCCAGAACACAACCAGATCGGCCCTGTTGGCGAACTGGCCCAGGGTACCGGTGGGTAGCCCCTTCTCGTGGACACCCAGGACAGACGGCCCGTGACACACACTGGCTGTATTATCTATAATTCCTCCTACCTCTTCGTTGAGCAGGATACCTTTCGCCATCATCTCGCACAGGCCTGAGGCCCAGCCGTACAACAGTGGGCGCTTGGAATTGGCAAGTATCTTTGCAGACTCATTAATAGCCTCATCATAGGATACTTCCCTGAACTCACCGTTCTTGTCGTCCCGCATCATGGGCGCCTTGATCCTGTCATGGCCCATGATCTTGCTTGCGCCTATCTTGCATGCATGTTTCACATCCACTACCTTATTGTCCTCCACTTCCACTGCCAGATCATCACACAGACATCCGCAGAATGGACAGAGTACATCTTTGATTATCATATCCTACCTCCCTCATTTTAACCTGGCCATGAGTTCAGGCATGGTCGGTGCTTTTTCATCAGTTGGCTCTACTACTGCCGAAATACCCTTAAATCCGGGCATTCCGCATCCTTTTGTATCCGGGTCTACAACCGCATTGGCCCATGGTCCCATGGGTATGAATACCAAACCATCCGGGTTGCCATCACAAATTGCCATCGGCACTACGACACTTCCGTGATCAGTAGTTACCTTGACATTGTTTCCGGGCTCAACACCTAACGAACTGGCATCTTTTGAGTTCATCTCACAATACGCTGCAGCATCAAAATACGCTTGCGAAGTCTTGTTTTCCAGGTTACACCCCTGGTTAACAGTCCTTCCTGAAATGAAAGTTGCATTCAAATTCATTTAAATCCCTCAGTTAAACTAAGTTGACCACTCTACCATAGTCACTAGTCACATGTAGGAAGTCTTCGACTTTCTTATTTAAAAAGGATGTGATTTAAATTGGCTGGGATGAGGATTAAGAAGTCAGAACATCTCCAGTTCTAATCCCACCTTCTTCTCCAGCGCTTTTTGGTAGGCCAGGTCTGCTGTTGCCACATCCTGGATGGCAAGACCTGTGGAGTCAAAGACCGTTATATCACAATCGTCCTCCCTTCCCTGCTTGATACCACTTACTATCTGGCCAAGTTCAGCGTATATCTCGTTCACTGAAAATATACCTGTTGAGATGGGCACATTCACCTCGCCCGAATGAGATGCCTGCAAAATGGCATCTACTATTACCTTTGCTTTTTTAAGGATCATCGGATCAAGTTCTTCCTTGCCTGCTGCATCCGCCCCGATAGCATTGATATGGGTACCTTCCCTGATCCATTCAGCCTTGACCACCGGACTCTTCACCGGGGTTGTAGTCACAAGGATATCACAATCGCACACTTCATGAGCATCTGGTTCGGATTCGATTTCGACTCCCATTTCCTTCTCCATCTCTACTTTAAATGCAACAGTAGACTCTTTAGACCTGTCAAATATCTTTACTTTCCTGATGTCCCTGACTGCCATAATGGCACGAAGCTGCGTCCTTGCCTGCCGCCCCAGTCCTATCAGGCCCACGACCCTGGAATCCTCCATTGAAAGATACTTTGCAGCCACTCCGCCTGCAGCACCGGTACGCAGGTCGGTTAAGGTGGTTCCATCCATCACTGCCAGGGGTGCGCCTGTTTTGGTGGAATTCAATACCATCAATGCCATGACCGTAGGCAGCCCGATTTTTGGGTTATCGGGATGCACATTCACCAGTTTGACGCCTGCAATATCCATGTCTTCCAGGTAACCTGGCATAGTGCGAAGGTCGCCGTTGTGCGCCTTAAAATCCAGGTAGACCTTCGGCGGCATCTGGACCCTGCCCAGACCATGCTCCCTGAATGCATTTTCCACAACCGGAAGTACATTGTGTATGTCTATCAACCCATCCATATCTTTGCGGTTCAGCCAAAGTATCGTTACGCCCATATATATTACCCTAAATAGTTATTGTCCAGTACATCTCATAAAAGTTATGATATTTTTGCCTCATTCCTTGAAGGTTAATTGTTCAAAAGGTCAACTGTTCAGAAGGTCGTCTGCTTGAAGGTCGTCTGCTCAGAAGGTCAACTGTTCACCTGGTACCAGATTGAATCGTTCTACTGTTCCATGGTTCATTTCAATAATATATTTGACCCCTTTCATCCGTTTGTGACCGGTCCATGGTTTCAGTGTGGCTGTCCCGATAATCTTTTTATCAGCATCCAGGAATATTACATCGATCCGGAAGAGCATTAACAACATATGGACTCCAACCGTACCTGACCTTTTAAGGACAAAAATAAGGGCAAAATCCTCAGGTATACTCTTATGCAGCATTAATCCCAGCATCTGGCTGAAGATATTTTTCGCATATGAAATCTCATTAGCAATAGGCTTACCATTATATATTAATACCATCAGTATCTACCCATACAAAGACATTAAATATAATAATGCTGTATCAATCCTAATATGGAGGAACAATTCAAGAAATGAGTTCGGAAATGTGTACCGTTTGTGGTCTTCCCAAAGAGCTTTGTATCTGTGAGGAGGTTGCAAAGGAACAACAGCGAATTATGGTGAAGATAAATCGGCGGAGATATGGAAAAGAGGTGACAGTTATTGAAGGTCTGGATCCATATGAAATTGATCTACACGAATTAATAACGTATCTCAAATCCAAGTTCGCCTGTGGTGGCACGGTGAAGGGCGATGCAATTGAATTGCAGGGAAATCATAAAACCAGAATGAAAGATGTGCTTGTAAAGAGGGGTTTTTCCCCGGAACAGATAAAAGTTTAATTTTCACTTTTTATTAATAGATAGGACGTATGGGATAGTACATCCTGTACGTACTAATTACTATATTTTACATTTACCGATTCAGGAAATTATATGCATATTGGGAAATATGTACCCCTAAAATCGAGGTGACAATAAAGTGGTACGGATATATATGGATCATGGTGCTACGACCAGACCTGATCCTGAAGTTGTAAATGCAATGCTGCCCTTTTACGATGAATTCTTTGGGAACGCATCCAGTCTTCATACTTTCGGGCAGGAGGCAGCACAGGCATTGGTCAGTTCAAGGAAAACGGTCGCTGATTGTCTCGGGGCCGAACCTGGAGAGATCATATTCACATCAGGCGGGACCGAATCAGATAACCTTGCCCTTAAAGGTATAGCTTACCTGAAAAAGAATAAGGGGAAACATATCATAACCTCGGTGATCGAACATCCTGCCATTCTAAATACATGTAAATATCTCGGTGATATAGGCTATAGAATAACCTATGTACCTGTAGACGACCAGGGACTGATAGACCCTGCTGATGTTGAAGATGCTATCACTGATGATACAATATTAATTTCTGTCATGCACGCCAACAACGAAATTGGCACCATCCAGCCTATTAAGGAGATCAGTGCAATTGCCCATGAGCATGGGGTCCTGGTGCATACCGATGCAGTCCAGTCCGTTGGCAAGATGCCTGTCAATGTGGATGACCTGGGTGTGGATATGCTGTCAATATCTGCCCACAAGATATACGGACCAAAAGGTGTAGGCGCATTGTATGTACGCAAAGGCACCCGGCTCCAGGGCCTGTCACAAGGCGGCAGCCACGAAATGGGAAAACGTGCCGGTACTGAGAACATCCCTGGTATTGTGGGCATGGCGAAAGCCGTCGAACTGGCAAAACAGAGGTTGGATGAGGAAGTAAAATACCTGGAAAACCTGAGGGATATTATGATCGTAAAGATACTGGACTCAATCCCGGAATCATACCTGAACGGCCATCCCACGAAACGTCTATGTAATAACGTACACGCCAGGTTCAGTTATGTGGAAGGTGAATCCCTGCTCATGATGCTCGATATGAAAGGAGTGGCTGTATCCACTGGGTCTGCCTGCTCGTCAAAATCGCTGGAACCTTCACACGTACTTGCGGCTCTGGGTATCGTGCCAGAAGAGATACACGGAAATCTCAGGATCACACTGGGGCGCGAGAATACTATGGATGAAGTGGATTACGTTGTAGAGAACCTGGTAGATATCGTGAAAAAACTAAGGGCCATGTCACCCATTGCTCCGAAAGATTAATTATTATATTATTGAATTATTTTAATGTGAAAGTGATAAAAATATGTACAGCGAAAAAGTAATGGATCATTTCAGCAATCCCAGGAACGTTGGCGAGATAGAGGATGCCGACGGTGTGGGAGAAGTGGGTAACCCTGCTTGCGGTGATATGATGACCATCTATATCAAGGTCGATGACGGCAAACTGGCAGATGTAAAATTCAAGACATTTGGCTGCGGTGCGGCTATTGCCACAAGCAGCATGGTCACAGAAATGGCTATGGGCATGACCATTGAAGAAGCTCTTGCGATTACACGAGACAGTGTGGCCGATGCACTGGACGGGCTGCCGCCTGTCAAGTTACACTGCTCGAACCTGGCCGCAGATGGGCTGCATGCTGCCATTGAAGATTACCTGAAAAAAAAGGAAGCTGGTAATTAAAGGAAAATACCTGCATGGGGCCACCTGCCAGATAGTGGTGTAAAAGGTCCTGCCTCTCATGAGAGTAAAACTGGTTCATACCTTCATGCAGGAATAAGGGATGTCGCAGCAATAAATTGCGACCCGCATGTGGGTATTATAGTCAAGAACCTAATATTCATTACATATCATATGACCACTTTGCGCTCTTTGCGTACTTTGCGGTATTAAATAATTGTAGTGGGAAGACATTGTTTTCAAACATATTGCTACCGCAAAGAACGCAAAGAGTAAGTTTAATTTGTTTGGTTTTGTACTACAAATGGAATTGCAAAAGAGAACTGTATCCACTGCCCGAAAAGCAGGACCTGAAAAAGATTCATTGTCCCTTCAGTATCCTTCTGGCTGCTATCATACGCTGAAGGACCGTGAGGTGGGATATCACTGCCACCACCAGGACTGCCCAGTTCAATAATCCCGTAAATGCGCCCAGGATGATCAATATCATCCGCTCGGCCCGCTCTGCTACTCCTATATTTAATACTCCAGTCCCGCCAGCCTCTGCCCTTGCTCTTGTATAACTGACAAGCAGTGACCCTGTAAGTGCCAAGCCGCCAAGGAACCAGTCATTCTCGATATAAGGCGGGAGTGCCGCATGCCCTCCCCACATGATACCTAAAAACACGGCGGCATCGGCATATCTATCTAATACCGAATCGAGCAGGCCACCGAACTTTGTGACCCGGCCGTTCTCCCTGGCCACGGCCCCGTCAAGCACATCAAAGAATCCGCCAAGTAGCAGCATAAATCCTGCAATTACCAGATTTCCTGCTGCAAAATATAGTCCGGCTGCAATGCAGAATAACAGGGCCAGGATAGTTACTGTGTTAGGGTTTATCCTGCTGAACATTCTTGCAATGGGTTTTACCCAGTCTGTTAATGTATCCTTTTTCTTGTTGAGCAATACATTCCTCCAGGGACTTTCATGCGATTTTGAACATCGTGCTTTTCCACCGTGTATCTAACCGACCCAGTATTATCTTTGAGGCAGTGAGCAGTAGAATACCAAGTCCTACAATGCAAAGCGCTGCAATACTGTCATTTATTTGGTAATAGAATGATAAAAGTGTTTGTGCTACCAGCACGGGAACTACGGCAGCAGCGAACTGGAACAGGATTTTTGCATCCAGCAGGTAATTGTTTGTGAACAGGCCTGTGAGGTAGGCAACCACCGAGCCTACGTAAGTGGATACTGTAAGCATGATGAACAGGCTCATGCACAGGGTGGTGCGCCTGTTAGCAAGCCCGAAGAACTCTATCCATTTATCAACCCTGCCGTCGTCGTCCAGTCCCCTGATGGCAGCCACGAAGTGCAGGTACTCCTCCACACTCAGGAAGCTGGGCGGGTATTCCAGTTCTGGCACTATGCCTACTGCGGCCTTAACTGCTATGGGGTCGGCGGCGGCATCCATACCCAGTACGGTGGCTGTGCCTGAGGTGGGTGGGAGCTGGCCGCTTAGCATTTGCAGGGTGGTGGTGTTGCCTGCGCCGTTGGGGCCAATGAAACCGAAGAACTCGCCCTGTGCTATCCAGAGGTCCAGGTTGTTTACGGCTGTCAGTTTGCCGAATCGTTTTGTAAGGGCATGCGACTCTATGGGGTTCAATGTATCACCTGTGTGGATTTAAAATTGGTTCTGGTGGTATATTTGGTTTTTTATGGGATTTGAGGGTGTGGGTGGTGTGTGTGTAGATTTTTTGGTGGGGGATGGGATTATTTTTATTTAAGTAATTTTATATGGTGTGATCTGGGAAGTTATGAGCGGTAGCAGTGGTATTGCCTGACAAAATGTAAAATCAGGAGGTAGAGTATTATTTATAGGCCTCGTTACTTAAATCCATGGTATGTGACTTTCAGAAGGACAAACTCATGCTCGAATTGGCAATAGGAGTCCAAAAGAACTTTTTCAAATCATAAATAGGCGCACGTATGTAGAATTATATTTTATTCAACATTTGGAACACATACTCATAAATCTACGCAGACTGTAACCATCTTAGAACGTATCTTTTGCCTATGTTCCCTACATCCATTAGGTTGGTACTTAAAAAAACATTTTGCAAAAGGCTTATACTCAGAGTTGGAATCTTTATTTTTCCTCCTTTTTTGCTTTCATCTTTTTGAGTTTGTTGAGATTGTATTAATTTTCAGGATGCAATAATCTGGATAATTAATATATAGAGGAAAAAATACAATTTATATAAATATATATTTAGATATTATTGTATTTATAAATTAATTACGCCATAGATTTTGCGGAAGTTATATATAACAAACAAACAGGTTTTATATGGGGAAGTAAGGATACCAACTTTGGGGGATTAACAATGAAGAGATTCTTAATCACACTATATCTACTACCAGACGAGAATACAATTCAATTTGTTAAACAACTTCCAGGACTTAAAGAGATAGAAATCGATGAGGACTATGGTTTGATTGTCATCAGTCCAAAGCGTAACTTATATGTGGTCCGTGTCTCGGGAGACATAGACCCTGACAAATTGATGTCTATTCAGCCCAAAGTAAAAGGTGTTCATACAGATGTAAAGGTAGTCCCCACTAAATTTCAAGAAAATAGGGAGGAATAACAGTGTCAGAAAAAATAAAGTTATTAATTCAGATGCGTTATACAACTGAGCTTAGGAATGCCTTAACAGCCACAAAATTTTCAACTTCTGCCGTTCCGTCTTTAGATATTCCTGGTTTATCTCTTGATGAGAACTACACTCCTGTTAAGATACCAAAACGAGAAACACGAAAAAGTATAGGAGATATGGAAGTAGGCCGATTGTTTACTTTTGATGCGCGGCCAGAAGTATCCACTTATCTTATCAGGGGTGAAGTAGAAGATGAAAATTCACTGGACCGACTCACAGAAAAAGTGGAGCAAGATCCATCTGCAGTTGCTGTACATTCGGATGCAAGAATTGGCACTTGTCCAGTTTGTCCTGATGGTCCAGTAGGAAGTCATAAAGATGTGGCACATCTTTTAAATACAACTGAACTCCATGCAAATGGTATGGATGGTACTAATGTCATGGTTGCAATCATGGATACAGGGATTAAAATGGAATACTTGAGGAGTAAAGGGATCTCTGCTAATTTTGATGAAAGCAAGAGTTGGAGTCCTTTGCATGAAGTTGTATTTAAACCAGGAAATTTTCCCAAAGACCATGGAACAATGTGTGCATTTGATGTATGCATTGCCGCCCCAAATTGTACTCTTCTAGATTATGCACTACTTCGATCACAAAAGAGAGGAGAAACAGCGACGGAAGGATTCTTGAGCGATGCTATCATAGCATATAGTAAGCTCCTTGAATTACTCTCGACTGATGAACAAAACAAACCACGGCTAGTAGTTAGTAACAGTTGGGGAATGTTCCATCCATCTTGGGATTTTCCAGTGGACCATCCTGGGAATTACAGTGATAATCCCGATCACCCCTTCAACATTATTGTTGAAAGTTTAGAAGAGGCTGGTGCCGACATTATTTTCTCAGCAGGTAACTGTGGCGAAGAATGTGCAGATAATAGGTGTGAGAATGTTACTGATAAAACTATTTATGGAGCAAACTCACATCCCAATGTACTTTGTGTGGCAGCAGTAACTACAAAGAAAGAACGGCTGGGTTATTCGAGTAAAGGACCCGGTCGTCTTGACCCAAATAAACCTGACATTTGCGCATACTCTCACTTTAGGGGCTCTGAAGTTTATCCAGCTGATAGTGGCACTTCAGCGGCGTGTCCAGTCGCTGCTGGTGCAGTAGCAGCCATCCGGAGTGTTTATTCACTATCCGATCTCTCCCCGGTTCATCTTCGTAACAAATTACGCAGGACAGCAGAAGATTTAGGCCAGATAGGTTTTGACTATAGTCATGGTTATGGGCTGATCAATACTAGAGAATTCATTACCCCCCCTCCAAAACCTGTAAAACCAATTCAAGTGGGGGAACCAGTTTCTGGGAATCTTAGGAAAACCGGCGAAAGCGCCATGTTTAAAGTAACAGTGAAAAATGCGTTGAATGTTGTGCTTGATGGCCCTGAGATGCAAGATTTTGATTTATATGTTAGAAAAGGGGCAGAGCCAACCACAACTCATTATGACGATCGGGGATACACTGGCACAGCGAAAGAGAAAATCGAGATACCTTTAGATATGGGTGAATATTATATCATGGTTCATTCTTTCCGTGGGGATGGAGATTTCAGCCTTAGGACTATAGTGGAATAAGGTTGCCCACCTACGCCTGAATTAATACAAAGAGATCAAGCTATCCGAGGGTGTAACATTAAACATGAGCGCCTGCGGCGTCCGGGATCGATGACTGGCATGCCTTAAAGCACAAGAGAGAAAGGCAAACAACTAGGACATTGGAGGAAAAGAGAAATACCCACAAGATTGGCTAAAATATCCAACCTAAGATATATCCTGCTGATGAAATCCTGGACTTTTCGATAACGGCGAACGCTCTGAACTCGATACGCCCTTCCTGTGATCTACTTCGGCCGATATTATTGATGTCACGTTACCCATACAAAACTGTGAAGAGTCTCCGGATATATACATATTGAATGTGGGCGCAATCAACTACGCATGAAACAAAATCACCAGCGTGGTGGCATCGACAGGCACATTGAACTAAAGCTGCAACGCCGTCCTGATAAGTGAAGAAGGTAACGCTGGTTCTATAGGATCGTGAGATTGCTTTTAAAGATCGTGGTGAAGGGAAATGCGAACATCTTCAGACTGGAATTTCAGTAGGACTAAAAGACTTGCAGTCTGAGATGGCGTGGTCGAGGCTTAGTAGATCGCCAGCGCATATTCGAGGTAGGATCGGTAATATGGTCGAGAGGGTTTTTAGAGGAGGGGTGATATGGGAAGATACTGCCAAGTTATTAAAAATATCTTCAAAATGTTCAATCAAATAAGCTGTTTATCGTTTGCTATGTTAGTGCTCCACAATGCACTCTCTGTATCAGGAAATTGTATTTATCCCCTCCCCAAAACTAAAAATTCTCGCACCAAAAGCTACTTACACTATTAATAATTATGTATTATTAAGGCTTTAAAGCCACATCAAAACATACAGCATAAAGTGGGAGGTTGAAAAGATGGTAAACATAGAAGATATTCCAGCAGAGCAAAGGTGGGAGATTGCAGCCAGGGCAGCAATGGCAATTCCATTCGCCTATGATATTGCCTTCAGGGAAGCAATTGGCGAGAAGTATGATGAGATAGAACGGCCCATCTATATTGAAGCAGGGAAGGAATTCAAAAACCTTGCATCCGCCCTTGGACTGCCAACAGGCAATGCCAGGGAGATCAACGATACCTCAGGGATCATTATGACAATCCTCTATGGACCTGAGTTAAAGTCAGAGACCACAGAAGAGGGCGACGACAGGACCGTGGGGAAGGTAACACAGTGTCCTATACTCAACAGGGCAGTGGAAATGGGGGTTGATCCGCAGATAGTGGCACTTACTGCATGCCAGACAGCCGGCAAATCGGCTGTTGAGAACCTTAATCCAGGGTTTACCCTGCAGGTCAACAAGAGTATGTGCAGCGGCGACCCGTACTGCGAGAAGGTAATTGAACGCAGGAAATAATTGGAATTCCAGACTGTGCCAAAAGGGGGCAAAGGTTTGAAAGTGCCCAGGGACTTGTTTAACAGAATGGTGAGCGGGCTTGAGTGGTACGGTTTTACTACAAACTGTATTACTCGCTATATTTTTAAATTTATAGTAGATGGATTATATAAAATTACTAATATTCGAATGTGTGCATATTCAGTATCTTGGAACATTAATGGACGAAATAGAAAAACAGGAGGAGAATATCAATGAAAAGACTATTGTATGTAATGGTGCTCTTGGCGGTTCTGGGGCTCATCGTCTCAGGCTGCATAGAGCCATCGGACGATGAGAAGCCAGAAGCCGCCGTAACGGTTCTCGTGCAGGGATCGCCCATCGATGGTGCCGCTGGCATCATCTTCGACAGTAAAGACCGGCTGCACATCGCCTCTACTGTAGGCAGGGAGATTGTGGTCATGGACCCGGAAACAGGCGAGATACTCGACCGACTCGGTCCTGACGTGGGCGTGGAAGGACCGGAAGATCTCATCTTTGGACCTGACGGCTCACTGTACTGGACATCATTTCTGACTGGAGAGGTTGGCATGCTATCGCCGGACGGTGTCTGCACTAGCCAGTTCGTTGCACCCGGCGTCAATCCCATTACGTTCTCTGATGATGGTCGCCTGTTCGTTGCCCTGGATTTTATGGGTGACGCGCTGTACGAACTCGATCCCAACCTCGTTGATCCGCCTCGCTTAATCGCTGAGGATCTGGGTTTCTTAGACGGCATGGACTTTGGACCTGATGGGTTCATGTACGGTCCGATCTGGACAAAAGGCGAGGTGGTACGCGTCGATGTGGACAATGGCACGATCACCACAGTGGCTGATGGCTTCAGTAATCCGGCAGCTGTGAAGTTCGACTCAGAGGGTCGTCTGCACGTTGCCGACTATTATGAAGGCGAGATCCTGCGTGTTGATGCAGAGACCGGGATAAAAGAGGTGATTACCCGGTTGCCGTCCGGGTTGGATAACCTTGCATTCGACTCGCATGATCGACTATTCGTCTCGCATGGTCAGGATGGATCCATCTTCGAGGTCCTCGCCGATGGCACAACGCGGACGGTGAGTCCGGGCGGCATGATAGTGGCTGGCAGCGGTGTTGCCGTGCTACCCCGTTCCGATGGCGAGTCCGTGTTTGTGGCTGACCTCTTTACCCTTCGTGAGTTCGACGGGCTGACAGGCGAGGAAAGAAGCGTCGGGCGGCACTACATTGGAATGCCCGGCATCACGAGTCCGGAGACGGTTTCTCCTGACGGTGATAACCTGGTCTTGTCGTCGGTCTTTTCCAATACTGTTCAGGTCTGGAGTCCTGAGACACGTGAGGTACTGGAGGAGTACACGGACTTTGCGGTGCCAATAAACGCAATCCGATTCCAGGGCGATCTTATTGTCGTCGAACTCGGATTCGAAGCCGGGGCATGTCGTGTCACCCGGACGAGCGATGAGGGGCGTGTCATTCTCGCGGATTCTGCCGATGGACTCGTTCTGCCTGTGGGACTGGCAGCGACCAACGATGACCTGTGGGTCAGCGATTGGGCTACAGGTATGGTGCTTCAGATCGTGGCAGGCGGTGAACTCCTCTCAGAACCAAAACCGATGGCAACAGAACTCTCCGCCCCGGAAGGGCTCACGGTAGCGCCGGACGGAAGCCTGCTTGTTGTTGAGACCGGAGTCGGGCGTCTCTCGTCCATCGACCTTGAGACAGGCAAGGTCAGCACCGTAGCAGAAGGGCTTGAGCTGGGCGCAGAGGGTGCAGAGGGTTATCCGCCTACGTGGATATTCAACGGCGTGGCAGTCGGCTCATCAGGTGTGATCTACGTTCCGGGCGACATTGCGAACGTCCTCTATCGCATCGAACCCAATCCCTGATTACGTCCGTAGGGGTGCAATGACTAAACGCAATATATCTATGGTTTCCGCCACACCGCATAATACGGGGTTGCCGACTTAGGTAACCCCAAACACGTTATACTTAAACCGCTTGTGATAAGAGATGCAAAAAATACACATCCGACAGTTCGTGGATGCCCTGGATTTTATCCCAAGTGTGGTGCGGCTAGGACGGAGCTTAGTGGAAGCAACTGGTAAAAAACAAAATATTAAAATATATGCTGCAAGGATGTGAAGCATTATGGCATCGGAAAAGACGATTGATAAAACTGCAAAACCCCTCATAGATAAAGCAAAGAGGGACGAAGTTGAACTTGTCTGGGACCGTTTTGAAAAGCAGGGAGACAAATGCAACTTCGGCGAGCTTGGAATCTGCTGTAAGAACTGCACAATGGGTCCCTGCAGGCTTACTCACCCCTCGCTGCCGATATATCTCAGGGTAGGTCCTCATGCAGCGAAAGCCAACAAAGGAGTCTGCGGAGCTGGCTATGATACGCTCGTTGCAAGAAACCTTTCAAGGGCGATCGCAGCAGGTGCTGCGGCACACTCGGATCACGGCAGGGATATAGCTCACACCTTGCTCCTCACAGCAGAGAATAAAGCATCGGGATATGAGATCAAAGATGAAGGGAAGTTAAAGGCTCTTGCAGCAGAGTTTGGAATCGAGACTACGGGAAAAGATAAAAACGTGATTGCAAAAGAGCTTGCACTCGCAGTTCTTGACGAGTTCGGGATGGTAAAGGGCGCTTTACAGTTCGTTGAGCGTGCACCTGAGGTGAGACAGAAGCTCTGGAAAGACCTGGGAATCACTCCAAGGGGAGTCGATAGAGAGATCGTTGAGATGATGCATCGAACCCACATAGGGGTTGATAACGACTATGCAAACCTCATCCTCCATGGACTCAGAACATCCTTATCAGATGGCTGGGGAGGCTCAATGATTGCGACAGAACTTTCTGATGTCCTTTTTGGAACACCAAAACCTGTAACATCGAGGGTGAATCTCGGGGTACTAAATGAGAAGGAAGTCAACATCATAGTGCACGGGCATGAGCCGATCCTCTCTGAGATGCTTGCAGAAGCAGTAAATGACCCGGAACTTGTGGAACTTGCAAAGCTGGAGGGAGCTACCGGTATCAATCTCTGTGGGATGTGCTGTACCGCAAATGAACTTTTGATGAGACGTGGTATTCCTGTTGCTGGAAATTTCCTTGACCAGGAGCTTGCAGTCGTAACAGGGGCCGTTGAGGCGATGGTTGTAGACGTGCAATGTATCATGCCATCACTTGGAGATGTTGCAAAGTGCTATCACACGCTGTTCATCTCAACTTCACCGAAAGCGAAATTCCCAAGCGCAGAGCATATTGAGTTTGATGACGAGAATGGGTTTGATATCGCTAAGGGCATAGTAAAACGGGCAATTTTAAACTTTAAAAACCGCAATCCTGGGAGGGTGTTGATCCCACCAGATCCAGTCGATATGATGGCAGGATTTAGTGCTGAAGCGATCATTGCGGCACTTGGTGGAAGTTTAACACCGTTGATCGATGCGATAAAAGAAGGGAAGATCAGGGGGATTGCTGCTCTGGTCGGGTGTAACAATCCCAAGGTGGTGCAGGATAAGAACCATGTTGAGATGACAAAGGCGCTGATCAAGAATGATATTCTTGTGGTTGAAACAGGATGCAGTGCAATTGCGTGTGCAAAAGCAGGACTTCTACTCCCTGATGCGGCAGATATGGCAGGAGAAGGTTTAAAATCTCTCTGTAAATCGCTTGGGATACCACCAGTTCTTCACATGGGCTCCTGTGTTGATATAAGCAGGATACTCGTCGTTGTAGCCTCTATTGCAGACGAGCTTGGTGTTGACATATCAGACCTTCCAGTTGCAGCGGCAGCGCCCGAATGGATGAGCGAGAAGGCTGTCAGCATAGGGACTTATGCGGTTGCATCAGGAATATTCACTCTTCTTGGACTTCCTCCGGCGATTATGGGAAGTTCAAATGTTGTGGATCTCCTGACAGCAGGTGCAGAGGATATTGTCGGTGGCAAGTTTGCGGTTGAGACTGACCCGATAAAGGCAGCAGAAAAGATAATAGAAGTGATCGATGATAAGCGTAAGGGTTTGGGATTATAGCAAAAAATGCAATGAGGTGCCCCCTAATTCATTCGGGGGTGGCGCAGAGGGGGCTCCACCCTACAGCTACCAGTTTTCCCTGATCGATTATTCCCACCCTGTTGCTTACGCAACTTATTTATCGTATGGTGTGGTAATCTGACCACTTCGCCTTGCCACAATAATATATAACAGAATCATAATAATATTCAGGATTATCATAACCGGAGGAACATATTTGGCTAGAATGCATACCAGGAGAAAGGGTGTATCAAGGTCCACAAAACCCTTGAGAAATGAAGCCCCGCAATGGGTTACCCTTTCGTCAGAAGATATAGAGAAAAAAGTAGTTGAACTTGCCAATCAGGATAAAACTACCAGTAAGATAGGCATAATCATGCGGGACACCTATGGTGTGCCGGATATCAAATTATCCACAGGTAAAAAGGTCACAAAGATACTGGAAGACAATGATGTGGCCCCAAGCCTGCCTGAGGATATCTCAAACCTGATCATAAAGGCTTTGAGACTCAGGAAACACATGGTAAACAACCACAAGGATCACCACAACAAAAGGGCACTGAACCTTACAGAGGCAAAAGTACGACGCCTGGGCAAGTACTACAGCAGGAACGGTGTTATGCCGGCAGACTGGAAATACAGTCCGGACACTGCTGAACGATTAATAATCCAGTAGATCGGTTGATGGTTCATTCCATCAACTATTTCATCTATTTTTACCATTATTCCAGGGATGACCGAAACGTTATTTTCTCTGGGCCGGGAAGCAGCAAAGGCACTTGATAACTATAATTTTGTAAGGGTAATATCCCATAACGACGCAGACGGCCTGAGCGCTGCCGGAATAATGTCCACTGCCCTGCTAAGGGCAAATATCGTTTTCCACACCTCCATTGTAAGCTCCCTTGACCAGGGAGTGATTGACATGGTCAATACACAGGTGTACGGGAAAGACGGAGCTGTGGTATTTTGTGATATGGGCAGCGGCCAGCCTGAACTTCTGGATATGGTAAAAGACGATGTGATCATTATCGACCACCACCAGATAGTGGGTGACCACAGCCATCGTGTCCATGTCAATCCCCAGGTGTTAGGTATTGATGGTTCAAGCCTGCTTTCAGCATCGGGTACGGCCTATTACGTGGCCCGTGGTATGGGTGATAACACAGACCTGGCCGGGCTGGCACTGACCGGGGCTGTAGGGGATAAACAGAGGATGGATGGCCCCAACAGCGAGATACTGGAAGAGGGGAAAAAAGCAGGTGTGATATCAGTGAAGACTGGCCTGAAGGTGCCGGACGGCCCTGTGGATGACGTATTGCTGACACTGACAGAACCCTACCTGGACACAACAGGCGATAAGGCGGCCACCGAGGCTTTTCTCAGTGAACTTGGTATAAGCGGTCCTATCCAGGATATGGGGACAGAAGACCTGGGCAGGTTAGCCTCGGCCATGGCATTGAAGATCGCAGGCAGGGCAGACCCAACAGTTGTCAGGTCAATGGTGGGCGATGTGCTGGTACTGGAAAAGGAAGTAGTGCCTAATATTTACACCCTGGAATGGATGCTTAACTGCTGCGGTAAGGTGAACAGAGCAGACCTGGGATTATCGTTGTGCCTGCGGGATGCGGGCGTTGTGGATGAAGCTCTAGCCCTGGCAGTAAAGTACCAGAAGACCATTGTGGAAAATATCAGGGAAGCCGAAGCCATGATCAGGGAGATGGGAAATATCAGGTACGTGGCCCTTGAGGATAATACGGGTACCGGTATTATTGCAGGCACGTTGATTCGGTATGTTTGCCCTGACAAACCGTTCATTACATTGAACAAAGTAGATGACCTGGTTAAAGTATCTGCCAGAGGCACCCGGAAACTGGTTGACAGGGGGCTTGACCTTGCCATTGCCATGCGGGAAGCTGCACAGGCGGCAGGCGGACAGGGCGGCGGCCATAATATAGCCTCAGGAGCAGGCATACCTGTCGGTTCCGAAGAGGGTTTCCTGGCAGCTGTAGACAGGATAGTGGGAGGGCAGCTGGCATGAAGATAAAGGGGAATATCTCTATAAAGGCCGAAAATGCACCGGATATTGCTGTTATGATCACACGCTCGCTGGAACCTGACAACCTGGAAAGCATTAGAACTGAATATGGGGAGGGGTCGGTGACCACGTTTTTCGAGTCAGGAAAGATAGGAAGTTTAATTGCAACTGTGGATGATTATCTCATGAATGCAAGGATAGCTGCCGATATGCTAAAAACAGTTGGGAAAGATAATATAGAAAATTGTGAGGATGATGATTAATGGAACTCCAGTTCAGGATCAAGGGAAAGTTTAAGACCAGCGCAGACCCGGCACCGGCCAGGCAAGAAATACTGGACATGTTAAAGGATGCAGAGGGCACTATTCTTTCAAAGGGTGCACCGGAAGGTATGGGTGCAAGTATCTCGTCAATGGATGTGGATGGGGACGGGGTCAAACTGGAGATCACTTCAGGCAGGTATGTGCGGGCCCATGATGCTATACTGCGGCTTCGCAAACCCCTGGCCGAACTGCTGGGTAAAGGGCACAGGATCGGTGTGCGGGGACTGGAGATTTCCGAATATGTGGTCAGTATACCCTCAGAGCAGCCCCTGAAAGAATTCAAACTCCCTTATGTGGACAGTATGGAATATGCGAACGGTGCCATCACCCTGTCGCTGGAGTTGGGGCAGTCTGAGATAGAGAACCGGGTGCCTGATCGCATTATATCGCTTGTTGAGGATAAGGTGAAAGCCCAGTCCTACGGCGGTAAAGGCGAGCACTGGAACCTGATGTGGGAAAGCGGGAAGAAGGAGCATGGATTTGACAGTGACCCGACTGAGGAACTGATGAAGCGGGGCTGGATCAAGCGGGGTGCCAGCCGGGGGCAGTGGATACACGCTCCGCAGAGTGTGGCAGTGTTTCGGGCTTTTGAGCGTATTGTTATGGAGGAGATAGTCAAGCCCCTTGGATACAGGGAGATGATATTCCCTAAACTGGTTACCTGGGATGTGTGGCAGCGTTCGGGTCATGCCAAGGGTGTGTATCCTGAGATTTATTATGTGTGCCCGCCCAAGACCCGTGACCCTGAGTTCTGGGAGGAAGTGGCAGACCACTATAAGGTCACCCTTGAGGTGCCGCTTGACATGATTGCTGAGAAGATAGACAAACCTATTGGCGGGCTGTGTTATGCCCAGTGTCCGCCGTTCTGGCCGTTTTTGGCTGGCGAGACTATGCCTGATGACGGGCTGCCCCTGTATGTGTTCGACCGCAGCGGCACGTCACACCGTTATGAGAGCGGCGGCCTCCACGGCATGGAGCGGGTGGATGAGTTCCACAGAATTGAACTGGTGTTCATGGGTACGCCTGAGCAGGTGGTGGCGCATTCAGAGGATATGCAGGAGAGGTATATGCATATTTTCAATGACATACTGGACCTGGAGTGGAGGACGGCATGGGTGACGCCCTGGTTTATGGCGCAGGAGGGGCTGGCCGGACTGGCGGCTGAAACGCGGGTGGGTACTATTGATTATGAGGCTGTGATGCCGTACCGGGGTGAGGATGGTGAGTGGCTGGAGTTCCAGAACATGAGCGTGAACGGGGATAAGTATCCTAAAGGGTTTAATGTGAAGAGCCAGAGCAATAAGGAGTTGTGGTCCGGGTGTAGCGGGATCGGGCTTGAGCGATGGGCGAGTGCTTTTTATGCTCAGAAGGGGCTGGATCCTGATGGGTGGCCTGCGGCGTTCAGGGAGATTGTTGGGGAGCTGCCTGAGGGGATTAGGTTTTTGTGAGGGGGGGAGGTGAATCCCCTTTTTTACATTTTGGTATGTAATATGTATGGATATAATGAGGAATAAATCCTTGAAAACGCTATACAAGCCTCAATTTGTACGGGGTATACCGTTACTGCATTCGCATTCGTTATCGCGCATCCATAAGAATGCCAGGCGCCAACCGATATGAAGCAGCGGCGCAGTTACTTCTGCTCAACTGACAGACTGTACGATCTGATCGAAAGACTGGTCCTTCAGAGAAAGTTTTTCATCAATTATATTGAAAACCTTGTCCGAGATGATAAGCAATATTCGAATATGCTCTGACTCAACCAAGACCTTTTCCCCAATTTTGTATTGATGAGGTTTAATATGCATGAAATTGGAAGTATTCTTAATAAATCGTTTATCAACATGATTATTGTTGTGAATAATGATATGCCTCAATTGTAAAAAATATTGTAACCATTCCCTTTCCTTAGGTTCCAATGATTTGTCAAGGTCAAGTTTTATCACTTCACAAAGCATATTTCTTATAGTTGGATAGAATTGAAAGTTACGAAACGTACCTGATTTAGAATCGTAATACTTGTTGCGCAATGTGGGATCGCAAATCTTGTCGTTCAGAACTATGCTCCTCATCAAATACTCAATGATACAAACCAAATCTGTTAGTGCATTCCCTAGATATAGAAAGGGCCATGAAAGTACGTTTTTAGACTCAAGCAATCCGTTTTGAGCTTCATTGACGAGTCGCATAATGTCTTCGCGTTCAGCAGAATACTCCATTAATGTACTCCTTCTTTCCCATTGCTTGATTGATTCTTCAATAAATGCCTGATCGAACTTAACCAACCTTTCTGATTTTGGAAGCGCCACAATATTTTTTCAGCACTTAACATTAATAAGCCTTTTCATAACAACCTTTTTCTAAACTTTACTTTATGCGACAGTCTGATGCCCCGGATTTCAATCCGGCCGGTTCGTGACAATTATGAAGGTAACCCATATAAACCATACAAGTTACCTATATATGTAAAGTATATAAACACATCATATTACCACCATAAATATGCGCGGAAAAATAAGAGACCGGATACTCAGGATACTCGCAAACAATCCATCGAGGGATATCAGCAAATACAGTATTGCCAGACAGGCTGACTGCTCTTACCCATGGGTGCGGGAATTTTTCCTGAAACTTACCGAAATGGAACTGGTAAAGGGTACCAAAGTCTTAGACTACCCTGCCCTGCTGCATTACTGGCAGTCTGTTCGTATCAAGCACAAACACAGGGAATACATGCTCAAAGACCCATTAGAGTTCCTTAAGCACTTCCACCCTTCCTATGCATTGACCACATACCAGGCAGAAAATATCGTTCAGAATTACCTGTTCCCAAGCAGGGTCGATATTTACATAAAAGAAAGTGATTGGGGGCAGTGGCATGATATACTCTCAAAAAAAGGACTTGTAGGTAAAGGAAATGTGCGGCTAATACTCTCAGATGAGCATGTATTTTATAATTCCTTTGAAAAGGATGGCCTGAAGATTGTTTCGATGCCCCAGTTGATAATTGACTTGATGAATGAGGGCGGAGTATGTGTGGAGGCGGCTGAACTGCTTATCAAAGGGCTTTAATGTGAAGAGCCGGAGCAATGAGGAGTTGTGATCTGGGTGCAGCGGGAACGGGCTTGAGTGGTGGGCGAGTGCTTTTTATGCTCAGAAGGGGCTGGATCCTGATGGGTGGCCTGCGGCATTTCGGGAGATTGTTGGGGAATTGCCTGAGGGGATTAGGTTCCTATGAGGGGGGGAGGGGGGTAAATTCCCGATTTTTCAATATATCTTGGTGCATAATATGAAAATAATAGGGAATATACATGTAGAGATAAGGATGGAAATGCTTATGACATAATGATTTTATTCTCAAACATGTGATTTGAATGAATGTTAATAAAACTCAAGCTGTTGTCGCATTAATAGCAATACTTGATGTAATTTATGATGATGATTCTGTAAGGGAAATAAGAAAAAATTTGATTAACTTAAATAACGGAATGACCATAACTCAATCTGAGGTTGATAAAATTTTTGGCGAATGGGCAGATTATAATCCTAATCCTCAAGACCCACATAAAGCTATCAAATTCATATGTGCTTACATAAAGGAACAAATGTTTAGGTAAAATATTCGAAGGCAAATAAACCGATTGAATATGTCTAATCCTTTGAGCATCCACGTGTGGATGCCCCGGATCTCCAATCCAGCCGGTCCGTGACTCTTTCTAATCAACCGTTATCTATTATAAGCACAAAACAAAATAATTATATAATACGTTGATTAATTTTAGAATTTATGCGTATTCCAATAAAGTGTCATATTTATTATAATAGATATCTCAAAGAAAATATGAAGTTTGTTCCAATTATCGGAGTAATACTATTATTGCTACTTTTTTCAAGTGAAAATAATGATATCAATCTTACTGAGGACAATACAGACGATTCATTATTTGAAATGTTGCAAATAATATTTGAGGATTTTACAAATTCGTTTGATTTTTCTGATCGAATCCAGTTATTCACTACATTTTTATTAATTATTACAATTTGGACAGGGTATAAATATTGGCTGATCAAAATAAGAGTTATTAGACGCAACACTAAATTAGTAGATAATTTAATTTTTGCAATTTTATTACTTGTTTTTTCTGTACATATTAATTTCAATTCTCCATTAGGAGAATTCTTTGATTTGGGTTATTTTCTTATAGTCCTCTATGTTGTACTAGCAGGAAGTTGGTTTTTTGCAAAGGTAATTGACTCTTTTAATCTTGAACGAGATTTATACTGCTGGGGACTTAGAATATTTGGTATAATTCTATTAATTTTTGGTGGTTTGATATCAATGTCATTTACTATTGCTATTGCTTCATTACCCAATGAGTCAATATTTAATAATATCTTTTGGATTATTGGATTGTGTATAATGGCATTAGGTGCATTTAGTGAATATCGTTCTATTAGAAGACACGGTGTGTTTGTTTATATGAGATAAACATTTTAATATCTTTATTCTATCTCGGTGAATTAAATATGTCTGCGTTAAGTAAAGCAATATTAAAGTGGGATATGAGACCGCCACATGACTTTAATGGTCGTGAAAAAATATTTATTAGTAAACATTATTTATATAAGTATTATTATAGGACTACTGGGCAAGGGGAAGTAGAAATAAGATATTATCGAAAAAAAAGATGAGATAAAGAAGATTCTAGATATTAATTATGTTAAATAATGGGGATATATATAGGGAAATTGAGAATAGAGAGCGTTTAGTACAGACGTTCCTTATTATCAGTGGTTTTTTACTCGCATACATTAGTAATAATATCACAGGATTTGCTCTAAAATCATTTTATACCACATTTTGGTTTTTCTTAGTCTTTATAATTTTTTATTATATCACAATCACAAGAACACAAGAATTTAATAATGTTGTAGATTATTTGGCAATGTCTTCGTCAATATTATTCAGCTTTTTGATAATATATTTCTTAGAATTACAAACGAATACATTTTTTAGTTTGATTTCGTTTATTCCAATGTATTTTTCATTGATTTTTATTACAACATTTTCTTTAATATCCCCGAGTACAAGTGAAAAGTATTTTGATAAATTTATCCAGACTGATATCAATTTAAAGTGGGTTATTAATAACTTAACAATATGTAATCTAAAGAAAATAAACCAAATATTAAGCTATATCGGCAAACTTGGAATTGTTTTTATTTTGGTCTCTTTAATAATTTGTATATGTTTCCAGTATAAGTATATTAACAATTTATAAATATGAAATAATAATTAGCAATTCGATTCATCTTACCTCGTACACCTGCTTGACACCTATTCTCCAGGATTAATTAAGTAATGAGATATTACACTATAACAAAAAACCTAAATATGTTATAGTTCACTATAACATATCATGGACCACCTGGAAGAAGTCATCACAGAATTCCACAAATACCCCATCCCCCCACTATTCAAAAGAGAACTATCCATCCCAGCCGACACCGACAAAGTAATAACACTCATCGGCCTGAGACGCACCGGAAAAACATACTACCTGTTCCAGATAATCCAGCAATTGCTGGATGAAGGCTTGGATAAAAAACGAATATTTTACATAAACTTTGAAGATGAACGGCTCAGCGAACTGACAACAAGTGACCTCTCAACCATCATCGAGCTGTACTACAAGATAAATCCGGGTGCTGACATCATTTATCTACTCTTTGATGAAATCCAGGAGATTGATGGCTGGGAACGGTTTGTCAGAAGGCTCACCGAAAAGAAGAATGCCAGAATATTCCTGACAGGCTCATCCTCAAAACTCCTATCCCAGGAAATAGCCACAAGCCTGAGGGGCCGGACTTTATCGTATAACCTGTTCCCGCTTTCCTTCAGGGAATTCCTTGCCGCAAAAAGTTTCAAATCCGAGTTCCCGTTAATAGAATCTGAAAGAGGAGTGCTGAAAAGACACCTGGATGAATACCTCGAATACGGCGGTTTTCCTGAACTGCTGGAATATGACAGGATGGTCAGGATTCGGACACTGAAAGAATATATCGACCTGATGGTCTACCGGGATCTGGTAGAGAGATATGGTATCGAAAAGATATCTGCCCTGAAATTTATGATAAAATCCCTTGTAAGAAACTTTGCAAGGGAGCTGTCGGTCAGGAAATTGCGGAATTACCTGCTTTCGGCAAAAGTGTCACTGAGCCCGGTAAAAGTCTATGAATATTTCTCTTACCTTGAAGATATAAATTTCATATTCCTTATCAGGAAATACGGAAAAGGCGTCAGGGAAGTAGAGGGGAGTATACCAAAAATATACCTGGTTGACCTGGGATTCGTGATACTGCACGGCGTGGAAGACAGGGGACGAAGAATTGAAAATATTGTTGCAATTGAGCTGTTGAGAAAAAAGCACTACTTTGACCCGATACTTGAGATATATTATTGGAAAGACACATCAGGACTTGAGGTGGATTTTGTCCTGGGCCGTGGACCTGAGGTTATGCAGTTGGTACAGGTATGCTATGACCTTGAAAATATAAATACAAGAGAGCGGGAGTTAAAATCCCTGGTTAAAGCGTCAAAGGAACTGGAATGTACTGATCTTCTGGTCATCACCTGGGATTATGAGGGTGAAGAGGATTTCAAGGGCAGCAGGATAAGGTTTGTACCGCTGTGGAAGTGGCTGCTGGGATAAGTGAGAGGTTGTGGTCGGGCTGCAGCAGGATTGGGCTTGAGCGCTGGGTGAGTGCTTTTTTTGTGAAGGAGGGGCTGGACCCTGATAAGTGGTCTGAGGCGTTCAGGGAGATTGTGGGGGAACTGCCTGAGGGGATTAGGTTCCTTTGATGGTGGGGGTAAAAGATGAGGTATATACGCAGATGATGCAAAATGTAATTTTTAAATACCTGCCAGACTAATAAACTCCTAAGGAGATATTAGAAATGGAAAAATATACCCTTCCCGTAGTAATAGAAAAGGACGAACACGGCTATTTTGCAATGTGCCCGGCTTTGCAGGGCTGCTACTCGCAGGGGGACACCTACGAAGAAACTCTTGAAAATATTAAAGATGCTATCCATCTGCATATAGAAGATATCCTCGAAAGCGGCGAAACTATTGAAAAGATCAACTCTTTCAGCTTTGTTGCCCTTGAGGTAACCGCATGAGTGAAAAGTTACCAAGGGTAACTGCAAATGAGATGATCAAAATAGTTGAAAAGTTGGGTTTTCGTTTCTCAAGGTAATCAGGCAGCCATAAAATATACAAAAATGATGAAGGGAAATGAGTAACCATTGCTTATCATAGTGGAAAAATCCTGTATCCGAAAGTTGTTAAAAGTATATTGGTCGATGCTGGATTATCTGTGGATGAATTTAAGAATATGTTGAAAAAGTAAATCTTGCACTTATTCCATGCTACCTCCTATTTTTATAACAAGAATAATACCTAAGCGATAGAAACCTCATATCCGCTTTTATCGGATTGTGCTGTGGTGATTTTTGCAAATTAAGTTTTTTTATACTACCTGTAAGAATGAAATCGATCTGATCAAGCTCATCACGATAAGCCTCAAACTGACGAAGGTATTCATATTAGACAAAACTTTTTTAAGTTCCACACCAATTAAAAAATATCAGAACACAATGAACAAGTCGATATTATGTATGGAGATGACCTGACCTCAAAAAAGATAAATATAGTACCCTTCACAGGATATTATAAAAACGAAGATGAATTCATCAAAGACGCAGTAAACACCCTTTTATCTGCCAGGAAAGACCTGAGAATTGCCATTGCCTGTGAATTATACAAACGGGAAGAGATTTCAATTGGCAAATCCTGCGAGATTGCCTCATTGACTATTGAAGAGATGAAAGAGATATTCCATAAGAAAGGCATATCCAGGCATGAAAATGCATCTGTTGATGAATTAGGTCGAATGGCAGAGAGGGCGATTGAACTTGCAGGAAGATAGGGTTGAAAGAGTAATTGATACGGACTTTTTAAGTTCGTTCTTAAAAATTGACAAATTGGAATTAGTACGGTTCGGAAATACAGCGCCTGAAAAATAAAACAAATAGCAAACCATGAGATAAGATATTAGCACGAGCATCGAGCATCAACCTTCATACATCCTGCTTCCTGCCCGTTGAACCGTTATTCAATACTCAACTATAACAAAATACATAAATATGTTATAGTCCACTATAACACATCATGAACCGCCTGGAAGAAGTCATCACAGAATTCCACAAATACTCCATCCCAAGGTTATATTTGGTGAAATGGATGTTATGGATATAGACACGGTATATATCGAAAGATATAATCTGACAATGAGACACAGCATTTCTAGGCTGGTTCGAAAAACTATATGCTTTTCTAAGTGCAATGAGATGGCAGATAATCATATAGATTTGTTTCAGTGCTACAATAACCTAAACAGGGTCAATTCAGCCTTAGAAATAAAAACAAAGAAGGGTGAGAAGAATATAAAAAGGACACCATGTATGGCTGAGGGTATAACAGATCACATTTGGTCGTGGAAGGAATTATTGATGTTTAAAGTAGGAGTATCAACTATAAATTATGACACGACCGTAATATACAGTTAGTTCTTGCTGTCTTCCAGATGCTTCAGGTTGTCATCTGAGACCATTCCGCGACCTGTTCATACATATTCTTCCCGTATGTATTTGGGTGTAATGCTGTGACTTATGTTAAATTACCTGTAAAGATATAGTCATTATCCTTACTTCCCTCATGGCATTGTATGCAACCTTCTACCTTTCCCTCTGCTTCAACAGTGCCATTGGCTGAATACTTTACCCAGAACCAGTCATTATGTTCCGGATCGTAGTCTTTTTCCTTGTACATCACAGTTATTGCCTGGAGCTGTTTCTCAGGATTGTAATTTTCTTTTAATATTATACTCTCCTCAGGCATTATCCCTGCTTTGCCTTCTATCGCAGAATGGGCATTATCTGTGACATATACTGTGATCAAAGCACCATGGGGTTCTGTTCCATTATACATTTCTCCTTTACCCGGCCAAAGACTCCAGCTTTTATAGTTGTCTTCTTCTGTGATATGCCTATATAGACTAAAGCCGTCAGGTTCCATCTCTTCGATTTCTGTCTCGGTAGGTCCTGCTTCTTCATGTTCCGTCTCTTCCACATCTGCACATCCGAAAGTAAAGGATGCAATAAATAGACAGGATATAACTAATGTAACAATTCTTATGTCAACCACTTTCTAACCACCTCATTTATAGTTACTTACTTATGGTATTTGAAATTTTGGATTGTGAATAGATAAAAATCAGTCTTGTTAATATCAAATAAGTTATAGGAATATAACATGAATCAGGGCACTAACAGGGCAAACATAAAACAAGGACTAAGCGTAGGCATTGTTCTAAAACAAGACCAGAGAAGCGGGAAAATAACTCAGGGCATTGTAAAAAGAATTCTGACAAAATCCTCACACCACCCGCATGGAATAAAAGTTCAGTTAGAAAACGGTCAGGTTGGAAGGGTCAAGGAAATTCACTCAGAATAGCCACATACAGGCCATGTACAACGTACGAGGTATACCGTGCTGTGACTTGCAGGTAGATAGGGTTGAAATAGTAATTGATATTGACTTTTTAAGGTAGTTCTTAAAAATTGACAAATTGGAATTAGTATGCTTAAGAAATAGCTGCACCTGAAAAGGAAAAGAAATAGCAAACCATAAGATAAGCTATTAGCACGAACATCAACCATCAACCATCAACCATCATACCTCCTGCTTCCTGCCTGTTGAATCGTTATTCTATACTCAACTATAACAAAGTCCCATCATGTAGTATATTCAGCATTGATCCGCACATAATCATAGCTCAGGTCGCATCCCCAGGCCGTAGCGCATCCGCTGCCCACTCCAAGGTCTACCATGATAATAACCTCTTCAGAACCCATGATCTCCTTAAGCGTATCTTCCAGGGTGCTGACGATCCTGCCTTTTTCCACCAGCATTACCGATGAGTGATTGCTGGCAAACGTCAGGCTGACACGGTCCTGTTCCATTTCTGCACCCGAATATCCCACAGCAGCCACCACCCTGCCCCAGTTGGGGTCCCTGCCAAATATTGCGGACTTGACAAGGGGTGACGTGATGACAGCCTTTGCAGCCAGTACAGCATCACTTTCGCTTGCTGCCCCAGTAACCCTAGCCTCGATCAGGCGTGTGGCACCTTCACCATCCCTGGCGATCATCCTGGCAAGTGCTGTGCAAACTGCTTCCAGACCCTGCCCGAACTCTTCCGGGTCTGTGTGACCCATTTGTCCGGTGGCGGTTATCAAAACCATATCATTGGTACTGGTATCCCCATCCACCACTACCATATTGAAACTCTTATCCACTGCCCGCTTAAGATACTTCCCCAGCCCCCCGGCATCCATCGCAGCATCGGTGTACAGGAAAGCCAGCATAGTACCCATATTCGGGGCGATCATGCCGCTACCTTTGGCTATCCCGCCGATGCGTGTGCCGTCAGGAAGTTCAACTGCCGCCTCCTTCGTACAGGTGTCTGTGGTCATAATAGCACTGGCAGCGGCTGTACTACCCTGTGCCGAATCAGTCAAACCCGCTGTCACCTCCCCTACCTGTGACCTGATAATATCAAGATCAAGCCTGTGACCGATAACACCCGTAGATGCCACTGCCACTGTCCTCTCATCCAGGCCGGGTCTGGCAGCCAATTTCGCCATCTCCCTGGCATCCTCTACCCCTTCTGGCCCTGTAAATGCATTGGCATTGCCGCTGTTGGCGATCACTGCAGACAACCTGCCCCCCTCAAGGTGCTCCCTCGTAAGTATCAGGGGTGCGGCTATGACCCGGTTGCGAGTGAACACACCTGCTGCACTGCCGTCTGCCTCTATAAGCGCCAAGCCGTACTTATCCTGCTTTACACCCCAGGCAGACACACCTTTTACAGCACAGATGCCGCCGTCTATGAACTTCAACTGCAATAGCAACAGCTCCCATCAAGCTAAGCTGATAATGCCAGCCCGGCAATAATATCATGGCGCGTCACAATACCAACCAGTTCACTGTCCTTGATCACGGGCACCCTGACAACATTATGTTTGACCATTCTCGATGCCACAGTCTCCAGGCTTTCAGAAACATCTGCAGTGACCACGGGATGGCTCATTACATCGCTGACCTTCTTGTTGCCCACATCATCCAGTGCATGGCTGGCCTCTTCCCATCCGATAAGTTCCCTAAGCGGCACCTCAATTATCTCAAAGGGACTGGGCAGCCAGAGCTGGCTATCCCTTTCCGGTACTTCCAGCAATTTAAGGATATCACTTTCTGTGATCATACCTGTCACTTTACTATCCTGTACCACTGGTATACCGCCTACCTTATGCTCCCTGAGTAACCGGGCAGCATGTTTGACCGGGTCGTTGGGACTGCAAAATACCACGTTCTTTGTCATGATCTCATTTACCTGCATAATTATCACTCCTTTTGGCACTCCTCAGGGAAAGGTTGCAGGATTCCATAGTCCTGCCGTTTCCTCAAGTCCGAACATCAGGTTCATGTTCTGCACCGCCTGCCCTGATGCTCCTTTAACCAGGTTGTCAATGGCAGATACCACTACCAACCGCTGTCCTTCTGCATCCATCTCAAACCCTATATCGCAGAAATTTGAACCCCGTACCGGACCCAGCATGGGAATGCCACCTATAAGCCGGATGAATGGTTTGTCCTTGTAGAACCGGTTGTAGATATCGGCAACCTGCCCTGTATCCATATCTTCTTTCACAAACAGGTGGGCTGTGGTCAGGATACCCCTGACCGACGGGACCACATGCGGCGTGAAACTGACCCTGGTATTATTATCCAGCCGTCCCAGTTCCTGCTGCATCTCGACACCGTGGCGGTGGGTAGTAAGCTTGTACGCCTGCACGTTCTCTGCCATGTTCGGATAGTGGGATACCCCACTTGGTTCGACACCGGCACCGGAGATTCCGCTCTTGGAGTCAAAGACCACCCGCTCGACCAGCCCGGCGGCTGTCAATGGTGCGGCAGCCAGGATTGCGCCGGTCGGATAACATCCGGGATTGGCGATCATCGATGCACCGGCCACTTCAGGATGCAGTTCAGGCAGGCCGTAAACGGCCTCCTTTGGTGCTTTATGTTTAAGGTTGTAGGTCTTTTCGAACACACCAACAGGCAGCCGGTAGTCTGCGCTAAGGTCTATGACCTTTGTGCCAGCGTCCAGTAGCGGCGGCACCACATCCATGGCACTGCCGTGGGGGACTGCTGTGAAGACCACATCACACTGGCTTGCCACTTCACCTGCACTTAGGTTTTGGAACTTCAGGTCAGTAAAACCCCTCAGGTGCGGGTGTGTGTCACTCACCGGATTGCCGTCCAGGCGCCGTGAGGTCACGCATACCACTTCTACCCCTGGGTGGCCGGTCATAAGGCGCATCAATTCGCCACCAGTGTAGCCCGAACCTCCGATAATCCCTGCTTTTATCATAGTATCACTGTATTTACTACTCTTTAGGATATATAATCTATTTATCAGCTATGTTTTTTTGCAAGGAAAATTGTGTTTTTGCACTCCACTTACGCCCTGCGCCCGACCCCCGACACCCCGGATACCATCCATCTGCACGAGACTTTTTATTATTTACTGGGACGATTCAGAAAACCGCAGAGAGCGCAGAGGCACGCAGAGAAAAATAACGACCCTCTGCGCCTCTCTGCGTCCTCTGCGGTGAATCTTTTTTGCCGCGATCCATTTACCCAGAATAAATTAAAAAGTCACATCTGCACAAGGATAATCGATACTCACCCAAGGTTTAATATAATTAAAAAAATTTAAAAGTAAGCCAAGGTCCGGATTCGAACCGGAATAAAACCGCTTACTGCCAGCACATGATAATGTGCATATCTGCAGGCGATTGCGTAGCCGCTCCGCCACCTTGGCGTTTAGGTGGCTGTAAATATACATTATAGTAAATAATTCTTTTCATCAAGGCAATTAAGAAAATTGCATTATCTGCACAACTTTAAGGTACAATAAAGATAATTTCCAAACTATTTAAACGGTTTGGATAATATGATAGTCAATGCAGAATGCGTAGGGTGCGGCCAGTGTGTAGTATTTTGTCCCAGCGAGGCAATTTCAGTATGGGGCAGAGCAAGTATCAGTGACAACTGCACCCGGTGCGGTGTCTGTGTACCATACTGCCCGCTGGGTGCAATCAGGGAGGATGAAGCATGAAAGCCCTGATAATAGGCGGTGGTCTTGGCGGCCTGCTCACAGCAGCGCGGCTTGTAAAGGCAAGACACAGGGTAGAAATATTTGAACGCCAGGGCCTTATCGGCGGGCGGTTCATCAACCTGGACTATAAAGGCTATAAACTGACATCCGGCGCCTTGCACATGATACCTCACGGCTCCAGTGGCCCGCTGGCATCCATGCTCAGGCAGGTAGGGGCTGATGTTAAGATAGTCCCCTCATCACCCCCGGCCATTCTCAGGATACCTGATAACGGCAGTTTCAGGGACATGTCCTTTGAAAAATTCTCCAGCCCCCTTTCCCTGACTGACAAACTGAAACTGTTCTACCTCACTGCCAAATCAAGATTCGTAAAACCCGGTGATGAAAGTTTTAAAGACTGGTTCTTCCCATTCATAAAGGATACCTGGCTCATAAAATTTGCAAATGCTTATTGCGGCTGGGCATTGAGCATGCGCTGTGATGATGTATCTGCCAGGGAAATGCTTGAAATAATTGACAATATGCGCAGCTATGGCGGTCCAGGCGTGCCCATGGGGGGATGCGGTGCCATTATCGATGCACTGGAGCAGGTCATACTCTCAGGCGGTGGCATAATACATACCAACTGCCAGGTTGACCGGATACTGATAGTGGACAACAGGGCAGTGGGAGTGGATGCAGATGGAAAGACAATACTGGGGGATGTGGTCATAAGCGATATCGGGCACCAGTTAACTGCACAGTTATACGACCAACCTGACACAGATGAGTTCAAAGAATACACAGCAGCACTGAATTCGGCCAGACCGGCGGCAGGTATCAAGATATGCCTGGGCGCAAACAGGCCGCTGATAGGGCATAGCGGTATATTGCTCACGCCTTATGCCAGGCGGGTAAACGGGATCAACGAGGTCACCAACATCGACCCGTCCCTGGCACCGCCTGGAAAACATCTGATCATGTCACATCAGGCACTACAATCTGATGATATCCAGTCTGAGATAGAACTTGGACTAAAAGACCTTGAGGATATATTCCTTGGGGATGACTATGAGGTACTGATGGTCCAGACCTACCGGGACGGCTGGCCTGTGAACCGGGCAGGTTCGGGGTCAGACCTGGGCAATACCACGCCCATTAAGGGACTGTATATCGTGGGGGACGGTGCCAAGGGCAAGGGCGGTATCGAGGTGGAAGGCGTGGCAATGGGAGTGGAGAACACTATTGGGCTATTACAAAATTTTAAAACGAATAATACCAGATAGAATATATCCTATGTGGTATAGTTTAAATAATTTATTGCTTGAAATTCCTAAAAAAACACCCAGGCACTGCGAAACGTCTAAAATCCCGTAGATACCAGCATCAATAACGCAGATACCAGAGGTATGGTAAGGTTATCGTCCAGCACGCGCCCGCGTATCTGCCAGGGTACGCCGTCGGCCAGTGTCGCACCCAGGGCGCCCAGCGCCACTGAATAAACTGGTAGCGGTGCCAGTCCGGGCGCATGGGCTGCGAGATAACCGGTAAAAAAACTTACCAGCAGCATTACCAGCAAAATTGGTACAGGTTTTATTGGCAGGCGCATCTGCCTCACATCGGCGTTTTTGCCCCACATGGCACCAGCTATACCCGAGGAAAAATCACCCCGGACTGCCATGGTCAGCGCAGTTATGGCAATGGTCTTCGGGAACAGTGCAATAACAATACAGGCCGCAGTAATAGAATAGACATACCCTGCCACCCTGTGCTCCTCGGATGGGCGCAGGAGGACTGCCGGATACCTGACAAACCCCTGCAGTCTCATCCATTCTAACTGCAATGTTACGAACACTAGCGGGACAAGCCAGAACAGGATAGTAAAACGGTCTGTGAAATAGTATATCACCAGGATGAGCATCCCTGCTAAGTGAATGGATTTACGGAGCAGCTCTTTTGAGAGAATGACAGACATAATTATGTAATATTATACAATTATTATTCAATTGGGGTGCCGGCATCCTCAAATCTGGTATAGCCTTGTATCAGGTCATGTATAGTGTCTGCGATGGTATCAATGGGAGAGCGGACCTGCTTCATGGAATCCCGGTCACGTATGGTGACAGTGCCGTCCTCCAGCGTATCGTAATCTACTGTGATCGAATACGGCGTGCCGATCTCGTCGTTCCTGCGGTAACGCCTGCCGATGGTGCCCGAATCATCATAGGCCGCCATCACGCCTTTGTGCTTGAGCGCGGATTCAATCTCCCGTGCAGGCCCTATCAGTTCCTCACGAGTCAACAGCGGCAGCACGGCAGCCTGTACCGGCGCTACTTCGCTCTTCAGTCCCAGTACGATCCTGCCTTCATCCTCGCTCTTCACCTTGTCTTTACTCTGTACTTCGTCCTCGCTCTTCACCTTGTCTTTACCCTGTACTTCGTCCTCGCCCTTCACCTCGTCTTCGCCCTGCACTTCCTCTTCCCTGAAAGCATGTTCCAGCACCGCATAGATAATACGGTCTATACCGAATGAGGGTTCAATAACATGGGGCACGATGTTCTCACCGTGTATGGTCTCGGTCACCTGCTGTATCTCGTACATATCAGGAGATATGTCCACCTGTTCCCCGTCAACTTGGATACTGATCATCTGATTGCTTTTTGTATCGGACTCGTTTTTGAGATCCATTGACTTCAATGCATCCATCACAGCCTTTGCCTTGCCCTTGAACGCAGGTCCTATCTTACCCATATCAGGTTTGACCACCACTTTTTCCACAACCCTGGGTTCATCATATTCCACGTACACTGACAGGTCGGTCTTGCTTACCCTGCTGTGGGCGTTAAGGTCATAATCGGTACGGTCGGCTATACCCACGATCTCCACCCAGCCGAACCTGTCCGACAGTATCTCGGCATCCCAGCAGTCTATTGCATAATGGGCCATCTCATCCTTCATATGCTGCCTGAAGCGCAGCCGTTCAGGGGATACGCCCACCCGCACCAGGAACTGGTGGGTCATTGCGAGTGCATACGCCAGGAACTGGTGGGCGATGATGCCCTGCTCCACGGCCTCGCCCAGGCTCATCTCTATCTGGTCCTGACCTGATGACTGGGCCGGGTCTGAATACAGGCTTAAAGTATAATCTTTAATTTTCTCAAATCCGGGATGGCTCTTGTCCCTGGGGTCTACGAAGATCTCGGCCTCTGCCTGGGTGAACTCCCGCAGCCTGATGACGCCCTGTCGCGGTGATATCTCATTGCGGTATGCTTTTCCTATCTGGGTAACGCCAAAGGGGAGTTTTTCCCTGTAAAAGCGCAGCAGCCTGGGGAAATCCACGAACATACCCTGTGCGGTCTCGGGACGCAGGTAACCGACACGCTTGGAGCCGGGACCGATGGATGTACTGAACATGAGGTTAAACTCGTACACGCCGCCCAGTTCGCCACCGCAGTCAGGACATTTGATATTGTTCTCCTTGATAATAACTAAAAGTTCATCCGGGGTTAGCGTGTCAGGATTGCTGGCAACATCTTCGACCAGGTGGTCTGCCCTGAAGGATTCATGGCACTTCACACATTCGGTCAATGGGTCTGAGAACCCGCCAACGTGTCCCGAAGCCACGAATACGTCCTCTATACCGATGGTAGGCACCTCAATCTCATAGTAACCTTCGTTAATAACGTAAATATCGCGCCAGATGTTCTCTATCCTGCGCTTAAGCATGGCGCCCAGGGGTCCGTAGTCATAGAACCCGGCTGTTCCGCCGTAAATTTCGAACGAGTTCCAGAGGAAGCCGCGCCTCTTGGCCAGTTCGATAACACTGTCATATATATCCATAGTTTATCACTTGCTTGCTATCACATGCTTATTTTAGGTTTGCTTGTATCCCCTTCAAATTAAATGGTAATTGATCATAGTGCTTTGAATTTTGAGACACAGATTACACTGATTACACAGATTGATAGTGGTTGTGGAAATCAGTGTAATCGGTGAAATCTGTGTCTACATTAATCTTGCATTTGACCATACTTTTTGAAGTGGATACGTTTGCTTTGTAATGTCGGGAGGTTAAATATTATTTACCCTGACTGCTCCCAATCATCTGTCAGGAGTTCATCAATATGTATGTTTTTCCCGGTCCTGACCATATACAGCCTGGTCCACCAGATCACTATTAACGGCTGGATGGTCACCAGTATCAATACCTGACTGCCCAGTGACCAGATCATGTTCAACCCGTCACTGCCAATAAGGGCAATTACCTCGCCCGCAAAAAAGAAAATAACTGCCACCACAGTGGAAACTGCGAAGATGACCAGCCACAGGACAAATACACTAAGCTTGTTCTCCATAAAGAACTCATATCCCCTTATGATCCCATCCATGGCCCCGGTTCTTTCTATCACTATGGAATAGAGCACGATTGCAAGCACCACATTCAGGATCAGCAGGTATATGACCCATATGACTATGCCCATGAGCAGTAGAAGTATGCCGGATGTGAACTGGGTGGATTCCACAACCTCCATGTAATTCCTGGTCAAAATGGCACCTGGCACCACGAAAATGACCCCTGCGATCATCATCAGCATTATCAGGAAATTAGCCAAAAAGATATTGATAAAATTGCTGCTGCCTGCATTGAACATATCTGTAATAGAGGTATCACCATTTGCTGTTGCGTTCTGGCTCATACCCACCGCACCTGCAAAGAAATATGCATCGAACAGTACCAGTATAAGGAAGACCAAAAAGGCTATGATTATTACGCCTGTGAGATTCTCCATAATGGAAACCGACATCAGGTCAAATAATTCATCCTCTGTCATGGAAGCCATACCTGAGATGTTCTGGCCGAAAAATAACAACATTGCTGCTATGGCAGCAAAGAACATGACAGTGAACTGTACCACATAGTTGATAAGCAATGGGATACAGATGTTAAGGTTGCGGGTCCAGGAATGGAATCCCTTGGTTATGATATTCTCCAGGTTCTCGCTCATGCATACTAATATATGATTTCACTATAAAAAATATGCGAATTCCATGGGCCTTGGGATAAAATGTATATGAATTCTATGCCATGGGGTAAAATGTATACGAATTCCGTACGATGGGACAAAATAGATACTAATTCAGAAGTGTACCAAAGTTAATTCTCTCTTTTATCTGCTATGAAATCCTCTGTGTACTGGTATGCCACATCATCAGTATATTGTTCCGGCGGATGCTTCATGAAAAAGGATGAAGGAGATAAAAGTGCACCACCAATGCCCCTTTCGAGCGCCAGCTTGCAGCACCTGATGGCATCAATGGATACTCCTGCCGAATTGGGGGAGTCTTCAACAGACAACCGCAGTTCCAGGTCCATGGGAACATCGCCGAAAAGCCTGCCCTCCATCCTGATAAAACAAACCTTGTTATCCTTCTGCCAGGGAACATAATCACTTGGCCCGATATGGATGTTGTCAGGATCAAGTCTTTCACCAAGTACTGATTGGACTGCTTCTGTTTTTGATGTCTTTTTAGAAGCAAGCCTGTTCCTGTTGAGCATATTAAGAAAGTCAGTATTGCCGCCTGTATTCAACTGGTAGGTTCTATCCAGTTTAACTCCCCTCTTTTCGAACAGGTCCACTAGTGTCCTGTGTGTGATAGTGGCACCGATCTGGGCCTTTATGTCATCCCCGATTATTGGGATACCCTTTTCTTCAAACTTTGCCGCCCACACAGGATCACTGGCAATAAAGACAGGAATATTATTAATAAAACCCACACCTGCTTCCAGGGCACATTCAGCATAGAATTTTGAAGCATCTTCTGAGCCAACCGGGCAGTAGTTAAGGAGCATCTCAGCACCGGATTCCTGTAATATCCTTACTACGTCATCCTTTGATGGTTCCTTCTCATCGGACAGTATAAATGTACGATCTTCGTCATAATCCGCCATATGGGAAGAATAGCCGTCAAGTGCCTTTCCCATACTTACCCTGACACCTGTTTTTGGGATTTCACTGCAAAATGTTGTTGTACAGTTCGGCAATGTAAAAATGGCTTTGGAAACATCCACGCCCACTTTACGCTTGTCAATATCAAAAGCAGCAACTACTTCGATATTATAAGGCTTATAACCGCCGATATCCCAGTGCATCAATCCATTTGAATCATTGCTGTCCCTGTTTTTATAGTACTCAAGGCCCTGGATCAATGAACTTGCACAATTACCGATCCCTACAATCCCGATTTTAATATTTCCCATCCGTAGTTTCCACCATTTTTTACTTTGTTCAAAGGGAAGATATATCCAGCCCGATAGAATTATAAACTTTTCTTAATAATTCATATATACATAAAGTTTACCTGATATGGTTATTTAAGCACAAATAGATAAAACAATTGCCCCTGAATTTTATAAATGATTGTATTCCATTATCTGCCCTTAAGATTAAATTTGCGGTTTTCTGCTGTAATCGTGCAGTCCCGAATGTTTTCGACTGTAATAATGTATGATTTACATATCATATATCCATGACCTTACCGCTCATGTTATATGTCCTCATACCTGCAGGCAAACTGTCACAAAATCCGTCACTTTGCAGTACTTCAAGGAATATCTTGCCCATCTCACTTTCAATGAACTTTTCCTGTACGACAAAATCATATTCCTCATCAGCAATATAGATGAATTTCAACCCGTTCAATTCAGCCGCCGACCTGATCCCTACACCCACATCAGCTCTTCCCAAACGAACGGCCGCCGCAACTGCACTGTGCGTTCTGGCCTCTGTATCATATCCTTCGATTGCAGCACACAGTTCATCAAATCCTGTTTTTCTCTTTTTGGCCACTTCCTTTAGTTTCATATCCGTGAACACCCTTGTGCCCGAACCCCGCGTACGGTTTATCATCCTGCGGCCCACAATGTCTTCAAATCCCACAATGTCACTGCCAGGTTTTACAATAAGTCCCTGGTCCCGCAGGTAACCTTTGACAAGCACGGCCTTATCCAGTCCAAAGGTCTTGAAGAACGAGAGGTTGTACTTCCCTGTTTCGTCCATTAGATGCACTCCGCCCATGTCAGCAATCCCATCCCTCACCGCTATCATTCCTCCCGTACTGCCCGTATTTATCATTCTCACACTAAAGGGCAAAAGGCGCATCAGTGCCTCAAAACCCAGGCAATGGCTGCCTATGAAAAGCACGTCAGGGGATTTTACATCCCCCATCAGGGTGACCACCACTTCATCACCAGTATCAAGCATCTCTACCCTGGGGTCTATCTCAATGAAACCATCTGCATCTGCCAGTGTTGTTATGGCGCCGGACCCCTTATCTACCGGATATGCCTGGCCTCTTACAAGACCCACTGTTAGTAACTGCCGCCGCCCTGGTGAATGATAATCCACAGCCATAAGTGCTCTTACCGTGGACCTTGAACTGGATAACCCCAGGGTATGCCTGATAAGAGGTGCAGTAAATTCATTGAAAATTGTGAGTGCGGATGTGGGATAACCTGGCAGCCCGAATACTGGTGTGTCATCGACTATGCCGACTATTACAGGTTTTCCTGGCTTGATATCGATACCATGGATAAGTTCCTTGCCGCGCTCACCGATGATACGGTACATCATATCACCAGCACCAGCTGAAGTGCTGCCCGATGTTATTACGAGCTGGCATTCATCCACGGCACGGCCCAGTATCTCTTCCATATAGGGACGGTTGTCCCTGACAATACCATAGTACTTGACCTTGGCACCGCATTCCCTGGCTGCTGCACCAATAGAATATGAATTGATATCATAGACCATGCCCGGCCCCAGTTTGCTGCCTGGGGGGACAAGTTCCGAGCCTGTTGATATTATTCCTACGATCAGGTTCCTGGCCTTTATATGCTGCACCCCTACAGCAGACAGCACGCCGATCTCCCTTGGTGTCAACCTGGTACCTGCCTGCAGCACCCTTTCTCCCACCATGATATCAGAGCCTGCATGGATAACATTCTCATTAACAGAGACCGGGCGCATAATATGGACGCTGCTGCCTTCAGTCCGGGTGTATTCTACCATCGTAACCGCATCGGCACCTGCCGGCATCATGGCACCGGTGGATATCTCCACTGCCGTACCTTTGCCTACGATAACATCAGGAACAGAGCCTGTATCGACACTGCCGGCAAGTTCCAGTGTTACCGGCTTGTCCTCTCTTGCCTGGTATGTATCTTTTGCACGTACAACATACCCATCCATAGAGGCACGGTCAAAACCCGGGACATCCACCTCTGCAGTAATATCCTCAGCCAGCACTCTACCCAGGGCTTCTTCCAATCCCAGTTCCAGTATCCCAGGCTCAAGGTGTATCTGGCTGATCACCTGTCTGGCATGCTGTGATGATATCAGTTCCCTGAACTCTTTTCTTTCCATATTAAAACCTGAAGTAGTTACAGCATCAGGAAATATAAGTTTGGTGATATGATCGGATGATGATTTATTCCCACAAAATAACTAACGGTTACGTTCACATCCGGCAATACCCTTGAATACCGTTCCTGATCCGTGCATATCGATTAACGCTGCCGGCATTACATTCTTATCCGCCAATACCCTTGAATACCCGTAAAACTCAAAGCTATCCGGAAATACAGGAAATTGTCCGGATTGAATATGTTCCGGTAAAGTTACAGCAGATCAACAAGAACTATGACTAATGGCGCTTGCCGGACATGAGTCCACGCACAGGCAGCATTCAGTGCATTCTTCGACATTGGGCGCCGTGGCTTTGTCGTCAACCAGTTCAAATACTTCTACCGGACATACGTCCACACATTCGCCAGCACCTACACATTTGTCATTATCTATCTCAAGCGTAATACCATTAGCTTCATACTTTTTTACAACCATTCTTAACCTCCATTAATGTACTGATAAATACCCTTTATAAGGATTTCTCCTATTAAAACAATATTCAACTACTTCTTAATATGTTTTTCTTGCTGGTGAATGTGTGGATGCAATGATGGTGTACTTTGATGCACCTTGCCGGACATAGTAATGGTGTGTTCTGATGCACCTTACCGGACATAGTGATGATGCCCCTACAATTCCGATTGTTTTCCGATTGTTATTTCTGCTTTCTAAGAGCCCTCATTGTTTCCTTGTGAAGGGAAGCGATAAGATCACCCATCATGGCAAAGATGAACATCTGTATCCCGCCTATTATGATAAGTGTAGTTAACATCGCCAGCAAAATATGTGTGACCCCGGCAATCCACTCGTTCACAACATATACACCGATGACCAGACCGATAAGGACGGTCACACCTCCCATCACACTGAAATAAAATAATGGATTATTCATTTTTGCCATTTTGAATATCGTCCTCCCTATCCTGAACCCGTCCGTTAAAGGATTCAGCTTGGTGGCCGCCCCTCCGGGCCTGGCCAGGTAAGTAATGGGTACCACCTTGATATCTACCTCTTGCCTGACACAATCCACTGTGATCTCGGTCTCTATCTCAAACCCGGTCTGGTTCAGTACCATATTTGAGATTGTCTCCCTTGTGAAACCCCTGTATCCGGATAATATATCACTGAGCCATTCCCCGTAAGCGAATCCGAAGAGTTTGTTGAGTATCTTGTTCCCTGTCTTGTTCAATCTGGTGAAGGCACCTTTACCAGGGTTTGCGAACCTGTCACCGATAACATGTCCTGCCCCTTCTGCAAGTGCATCCATGATTAGGTTAACCTCACCAGGCAGGTATGTACCATCCCCGTCTATCATGATCACATACGGGCTGTCGATAATGCCAAAGGCCTGCATAACAGCCTGTCCTTTCCCCTTACCGGTCTGCATTACGACATTGGCACCCTTCTCCCTGGCAATATCTGCCGTGCCGTCCTTGCTGTTGCCATCCAGTACCAGGATATTGGAAAATCCCAGTGACGTGAATTCGTCGACCAGACTGCCTATGGTATGGGATTCATTCATTGTGGGAATGAAGATACAAACCTCATCCGGCTGAATACTCTTCATATCTGTCGTTCGCTTCATTATTTTCCAACTACCCGCCACTACATCAATATTTATTAATATTAAATGTATTCAATCTTTTGATAATAATACCGCGGCTGCTATCACCAATAGCACGTAAATGGTTCCAGGGAAGGGTATATCAGTGGGAACCGGGATTGTGGACTCGTTCTCCTCCGGCTCTTCTGACAGGTTGTTTTGCTGTGGCAAAACAATATCTATAATGTAAGTTATTTCTGCTCCCTTTGCATCGGCACCTTCATCAGTTGCACTTACATTGTCAGTCGCACCTTCAACAGTTACACTTACATTGTCAGTCGCACCTTCACTCTCAGTCGCAGTAATACTCTCATTTATTGCACCGAACCTACCAGAAAGATCAGATGTCCTGATGCTTACATTATCAATACCTTTGGTCGATATGATCTGCGTGCCTTCAGGGAAATTGACTGACAGCAGCGACCCGGGTTCTCCCAGGAACCATATGGTACTGCCATTTTCCAGCAGTCCACCCGGGAATGAGTATGTTACTCTGTAGGTGTTTGTCAATTCTGTCATGCTCTTGACCGGGCCCAGTGCATTATTGGAAAGTGAAGCATCGATATCCAGTACCTCAATACCAAGTGATGAATTGTCTATCCTGACATCCATTTCACTTTCAATGGCATCCCTGAACCGTTCCCTCATCCGCTTGTCTGCCTTCATCAGTTCCCATGTACTGACAAAGTGATCCTTATTCCCTTGCCTGTTATCGATATCGTACTTGAATACATAGGAATCCAGATCAGACAGCTTTTCTGTGTACTGCCATTCCATGCCGTCTACATGGATAGTGATCTGGTTGCTCCAGTTATATTCAGCACTGGCACTTCCGGTAACCAGGGCTGCAAATATTGTTATTCCTAATAGTCCTGCAATTCTTCTAAGACGTACCATGATCACCTGGTTATTACCGTACAGCCATCCTCTTCGACCATTAAGGTATGTTCTGCCTGGGAGACCAGTTTCCCAGTTTCCTCTTTCAGTACCGGATAAGATGAAATGTTCCCGTTCTTTTCAAGCTGCAGCATTGCAAAGTCCAGGTGCTTTGAATTGAGCCACCGTTTTGCGAAGGGCAGTGTTTTGAATGGTTCGATCTCTTTTAAGATGGCCCTGGCAGCGGGAGCCCGGATAGGCTTGTTGCCAACCTTATTATATATCTCGGTACCTGCGCCCTCACTCACATATCCCCTGCCGTCGGTGGCAAAAGGTTCTATGGCCACCACCTGCCCCACTTCAAGGACAACACCGGAATCAACAGGGATATTGGGTATGGTAGGCGGCACATGCTGCATATACTGGGCCAGACCGTGGCCTGTCAGGTTAGCCACGGGTTTATACCCAAAACCTGTAATGGTATCATTGATGATCACTCCCAGTTCTGCTGTGTTAATTCCTGCATGTACGGCCTGGATGGCAGCTTCAAGGGCTGCTTCGGCTGCATCCACCAGTTCAGGGTGCCCTGATAAGTCCACTGTGATGGCTGTATCGGCAATGTATCCGTCGATATGCACCCCGATATCCAGTTTGACCATATCCTCGCCGAACACATCAGTATCTTCCTTTGTGGGTGTGGCATGGGCAGCCTCCTCGTTGCAGGATATGTTTATTGGAAATGCCGGCTCACCCCCTTCTTTACGGATCATGTTCTCGCCGAAGTTTGCCACATCAAGCAGGGACGCACCCACCTGAACCTGTTTTGCGGTCTCTTTCCTGACCCGGGCAAGTATCTTACCGGCAGTTGTGTATTTCGTGACAATTTCCTTGATTTCCTTGATCAACTCGTTTTCATCCATTACTAACACCATCCGTGATTATTCATAACTGTAGATTCTTATCAAATATAGTTAAATTCTTGCATCCGCCATCAGTGACCACTACCATATCCTCCACACGCACGCCCCCCACGTCCTTATAATACAGTCCTGGCTCCACTGTCACCACATTCCCAGCCTCCAGTTCAACATCCTGCAAACCCAGGCCCGGTTTCTCATGCACTTCAAGCCCCACGCCGTGACCTGTGGAATGTATGAAACCTTCATCCTCCCCAACCTTAAAACCGGCCTCGTCCAGTGTATCGCATACCGCCTGGTGCACGTCACTGCCACTTACCCCGGGTCCGATAAGCCCGAATGCGGTCTCCTGTGCTTCCACTACTGCGATATGCATTTCTGTGATCCTGGGGTCCGGCTCACCCTTGACCACGGTCCGGCTCATGTCGCAGTAATACCGGCTCACCATATGGCGGGGGAACACATCCAGCACGATAGGCTGGTGGGCTTTCAGTACTCCGCTTCCCTGCCAGTGGGGGTCAGCAGAACCGGGTCCGCAGGCCACAATCGTGTCATCAGCCTCGCAGCTGTGATCCAGTAATGTGTGATGTATGATCGCCCTGACTGCTTCGGCAGTGAGGAGGGTGCCGTTATGGATCAATTTACCGTCACTGACCTGTGCCCTGCTAATAACTTCAATAGCCTGCGCCACAGCTTGTTCGCAGGTGCGCTGGATTGCTGTGATAGCCTGGATCTCTGATTCGGTCTTATTTTCCCTCAACCTTGCGATAGGGCTCTTGACACTTGTGATCTTGAAACCTTCAGCCATCAGGCATTCACCAAAGAACAGTGGAAAGTCCCTGGGCACTGCAATGGTGCTGCACCCTTCCTTTTCCAGCAGCCTGGCCAGCACTTTGCAGTATACTACGCCGCTGTCATTGTGCCACTTCAATTCATCCATGAGCCCGTAATCGGACGAGGACCTGACATCATTTATCCCTGATTCCTTCTCTGCCCTGCCTTTTTCCATACTTGATACCAGCAGGATATCCCCTCCGGCATGCAGGTATGTGAAAGCATCAGGTGCCAAAAACCTGGTGGCATAGTACATATCCGGATTAGAGTGGCTGTCGGCATGCAGCAGGTAGGCATCAAAACCGTTCTGTTGTAAAAAATCTTCAAGTTCCATAATATCCCTGCATATTGTTCTTTAACCCCCTGGCAGCCAGTACGCCAGTAGCTGCTGCATTGATAATATCCCTGGACAGTCCTGCCCCGTCCCCGGCAGCATACAGCCCTTTGATATTTGTCATCATGTTACTGTCCACGTTCAGGTGCATGGAATAGAACTTGATCTCTGGTGCGTACAGTAACGTGGAATCCGAGGCTACGCCGGGTATGATCTGGTTCAGCACTTCCAGCCCCTCGATAATATCCATTACGATACGGTGTGGCATTGCCATACTGATATCACCGGGTGTTACGTCCTTTAATGTATTATCAACTGGATTGCGCTGAATACGATCCTCGGTAGAGCGCCGGCCCCGCCGCAGGTCACCCATACGCTGTAAGACAGGTCTGCCCCCGCCAATGGTAGTTGCCAGTTTGGCGACCGAGCGGCCGTACATGGTAGTGTTTTCCATAGGGTGTGTAAGTTCTACCCTTACCAGGAATGCGAAGTTGGTATTGTCAGAGCTGGCATCCTTCATGGAGTGTCCGTTGGTGGCTATGAACCCCTCGTATTCTTCCCTGACTACGAACCCGTGGTGGTTGGTGCAGAATGTCCTGACAAAGTCGTCGTATTTCCTTGTGCGAATATGGAATTTTGGGTCACGGTTGATCCTGGTGACCGGGTCCATGATTATGGCAGGCACTTCCACCCTGACCCCGATATCAATACCTGCATAACTGGCATCGATCCCGTGTTGCTTCACCATCCCGTCCACCCAGGAAGCCCCGATACGACCCGGGGCCAGTATGACGGCTTTTCCTTGAACGGTCTTGCCGTCCTTGAGCACTACGCCGGTACACTTCCCTTCTTTGACCACGAGGTCGGTGACATTTGTTTCCAGCATGAAGGTTATCCCGGAACTGGCAAGGTAGGTCTTGAACTTCTCTATCAGCCGGGGCGCCCGGTCCGATCCGATATGGCGCTGTGGGATGTCAATGAAACTGGCACCAGCTGAAGCGGCCCTGCGTTTCAGGGTCTCGACCTCGGTGCCCGATGGCCTGTTCAGTTGTTCAGGAGCACCGTATTGCAGGAATATCCTGTCCACATAATCTACCAGTTCCCAGGCGGCGTCGGGTTCACTGGTGTACTGGCCCAGGTCGCCTCCGATATCGGGGCGCAGGTTCAGGGTGCCGTCGCTGAAGGTTCCGGCACCGCCCACACCACACATGATGTCGCAGGGTTCGCAGTGTGTGCAACGGCTGGCCAGCCCCATCCTGCACTTGCGCTGGGAAATATCATGTCCCTGCTCGATAATAAGTACGGAAAAACCACTTCCCACCAGTTCGTGTGCTGCGAACATGCCGGCAGGTCCGGCTCCTACTATAATTATATCATACGCCGTATCATGCGTCTTATTCAAGACAGTACCTCTTCAAGTTTATCGTACTTCACTGCCTTTTTGATCTCCCTGGCTATCCTGCGGCCTGTGGAGAAGTCGGGACCTATCAAGTCTGAGTAGGGTGAACCTGATACATACAGGTTGGTGCCTGCAACGATACGCGCCGATATTTCGAAGATCCGGAATTCCAGTTCATCTGTGCACACAGTCTCAAGGCAGAACGGTCCTATCATGCCGCCGAACAGGTCAAGGGAACTTTCCACTACCTGTTCGCCCAGTTCAAATATCTTGGGCAGCAGGGACTCGCGCGCCACTAAGGGTATGTTGCCTGTTACCACAAAGGAGGGATACACACCTGCATCCTCCAGTTCACGGGGCGAGCCCAGCCTGAATATCTCATCGGCATTGGATTCCACACGCCTGTCCATGCTCATTAGCTCAAGGGTGCCTTTGCTCAGTGTATATCCTTCGGTCGGTAAGGGTGAGTAGAAGTAATGCAGGTAGTAGCGGGTGCCCACTATGAACTCCTGGATGGTGTATGGCTGGGACTCGTCCAGTCTTGCATAGAACTCTGATTTGTTCTTTGCTACAAAGAAGCCACGGCCGCCTTTGGCACCGTGGTACTTGACCATGACAGGGGATTTGATATCCTTTGGGTCCTCTATCTTTTTGGGCATTGATATGCCTGCGCCTTCCAGCCAGTGGCGTTCTTTATCCCGGTCTGATTCCCATTCCAGTACGTGCCGGTTACCGAATGTGGGGAGTTCCAGGTCCATGAATTTTTCGTGCCCCAGGTATTCCACGAATGAGCCGGTAGGGATGATTATGGTGTTGTGCTCTGCCAGTTCCGGGGCTTTGTCCAGGATATCGGCATAGCTGTCCACGATTATGAATTCATCGGGTTTTGCAAGGGGAAAAGCGTCATAGAATTTAGGGGGTTTACCGATGGAGATGCCGATGGTCTTTAAGCCTTCCTTGCGTGCGCCGTCGAATAATTGGAGGCTGGTGTGACTTGTGACTGTGGCAATGGTGAGGTTGTCCCTGTCGTATCCTGAGAGGATCTTTGCGATTGCAGGACTCATGATTGAGTTATTTGTTTGTGCCATTAAACATAATTGTTTAAGGAAGTATTTAAGGATGGGGGATATGGATTTGGAGATTCAGCCGGTCTCACCCTATAATCTCCCTCCTGGGCAGCATATATACCAGCCTCAGCTTATTTTATACAAAAGGAAATGGTAACTATTCAGCCTATCCTTGATTAATAAAGCTGAATAGTTACCAAAAATTTAAAAATTATTCTTCGGGTTCAACTGCTAAAAACGCCCACCAGGGTTTATTAACTTGGATTACTTCACCTGTTTCAGCATCAACTTGTGCTTGAACCTGCATTCTTGCACTAAAAATCCCAAAAACTTTTGAATTTCTTTGTGCCTGGACTTCGTAAACAGCTCTTACTTGATTTCCAATATTTGCTTCTTTGAGTTCAATACTACAATCGTCAGTACAATTTCTCAGATTTAATCTTTGTAAAGCTGTCTGAGAAGCCGTATCAGGCATAATCTTAATCTCTGCATTCCTGCCATTAGACAATTTAGCATAAAATCGGGTCCCATTTTGTACTCGCTCTTGAGTCATTTCCGGACAGAGGGGACAATCTACGGAAATTCCATCAGTCTGAATCATCATTCTGTTATTTGCCTGCTGTTGAATATTTATCCCCCTTCCTCCAGATACTTGATAGTTACCTGGCTGAAGCATTCTTCTTTGCCCCTGTGGACCCCTCAGTTCTGATGAAACGCCTCGTATGATGTTGCTGTTTTCATCAAGTAGAAGTCCACTTTCATGCGAAGAACCTAATATCTCATCAAGTTCTGATTGCTCAATATACTGTGCAGTATATGTCCCACCATTATTTTCAATTTGTTCGACAAAAGATCTCATGTGATTTCTGGAACCTTTTACCAGATTATTGTATACAAGAAGGATGTCTTGGTTCTCAGTCTGTGCGATGAGCTCATTCAGGTCAAAAATGTCTAAATCTTCAACTGTTGCACCGACAATCAATGCTTCGAGCAAGGATGTACTTCCCTGATTTACTAAATCATCATACAATGTTTGCAATTCTTGATTTGCAAAGACCCCAGGTTCGTCAATAGAGACGGGATCTTCAATACCATACATATCTAATAGTGTCTTGACTGCATCAGTATGTGTCTGCTCGGAGTTTGCGATATTATTGAATATTGGCAAATTCCATTCATCATACAACACCATATAGACATCTCTTGCAAGTTTTTCTTCTTCTCTCATCAACTTTAATCCGGCAATTTCCTCATCAGTTAAGATACCCTGCTCTGGAGCGGACCCCACTGCCTGGGATTTTTCAGTTTTTCCCATATCAGGACTATTCATACCTGTACCTGGCACAGACGCCCCATCAGCTCCTGCTGCAATAACTATAGACGCCATTAAGATACTAATAAGACTAAATAATAAGATTTTATTCATGTTAATCATCACATTCAATCGTTTAGAATATAATTACTTAAATCTTTTCCATATGTGGGGCTGTGGGACTAAATTCACTTATCCCGCCTTATGTGGCCAATGAAGTGTAATGCCATCCATAATCTCAAGATATCCAATTCTGCGATCATTGTGTGCAACATTCTTCAGATGTGTTTCAGTAACCTTGCGTGCATCAAGTCTTGATTTGTCAATACCAGATCAGTAATCCAGCTTAATGTACGTTTATTAGTGAATTAATTTTTTTCCAACTGTTTCCCAAATAGTTTTAGTTTAAAAGGAATATAGATTATATCAAGTGATAGTATGGCACTAAAATGGCATTATTTGTACTTGAAGGAGAAGAGGTCTCCCTTTGGAATGGTCGCAATTCGCCTTGTACTTGTAATGACCTTCATTCTAATACTTACCTTTACCTTATGGTTTCTTGAAAACTATTTTGATCCTGGTGGAATGCTTGACCATAATGATCCAACAGGCGTGTTCAGCTTTATTGATGCCATATATTTCACAATGGTCACGGTCACGACAGTGGGCTACGGGGACATAGTGCCAGTCTCACCTCTCGCAAGGATGTTTGATGCTCTTTTTATCACACCCGGGAGGATGTTTGTGTGGCTGATATTCATTGGAACAGCTTATCAATTCGTATACCAGCAATATCGAGAAGAATGGGAGCTGAAGAAGTTGCATAAAAAACTTAACAATCATATTATTATCTGCGGCTATGGCATGACAGGTCAGGCCGTTGTGGACGAACTGCTCAACAAAAAATATGACATAGAACAGTTAGTGGTTATTGACAATAATGAAGAATTCATACGGTATGCAGCGGACAACAATATTACCGCATTACTTGGTAATGCAAGCAAGGAGAACATACTCAAAAAAGCTGCAATAGAAAAAGCACAAACCATAATAATCACAACCGGAAGGGATGACACCAATGTGCTGATAGGTCTTTCAGCAAAGAACCTTAACCCCGACATAAGCATTATTTCAAGAGCGAACGAAATAGAGAATAAAAAATTAGTGCGCCAGAGCGGAGCAGACTACATTATCACACCATCCATAACCGGTGGAAGATTGATGGTCCTGGCGATAAAAAATAAACTCTCAACAAAACTCCTTGATGACCTTTTAACATCCAGATACGGCGTTGATGTGAACGAGAGAGAAGTAACAATGGAAGAGATTGGTAAGAAACCAAAAGACATCCTGAAGATAGTGGTTATAGAGGTAAACAGAGGAGATACGATATACCCGGCTTCAGAACTTGACAATGTAACCCTTGAAAAGGGGGACTGGCTCGTATTTATCGAAAAAGTGATCTGAAATTTAAATTAATGAAATGTGGAAATAATAGTGGAGAACTGCGCAAGGTTGTTTATATTTATTGCAAAAAGCCTGGATGGTTATTGCAAGGATTTCCGGTACCGTGAACTGGTTGTTCACAGAACAGGATTATTGATATACTGATCTCTTAGCAAAAGTGGATACAATAAATGGGGCGGCGCAAAAGGTTCTATTATTCTTATTATCATCCTGGATATACAGAAAAAAAGGCATGGTTGATTACAACTTCTTTAAATATTCGTTATATCCTTCATCACTGAGTTCTATTTCCCTTAAAACTTCTTTTATCAATGGACGTGCTAAATCTCTTCCTGGATGATGCGGGATAGTAGTAGTCCTGCCATCAGGATGTTTGTAGAAAGCATGACTTCCTTTCTGGCATTAATTATCTTTAGCCTTGTCAACTACTCACCTCAACTTGCTGTATTCCAACAAATTGAGGCAAATGTTGTTTGATCTCGGGCTCCATCTCTTCAAGGCAAAGGTCCAATACCTCTTTTAGGTTATCCTGAAGTTCATCAAGTGTTTCTGCCTGAGTATGGGCGCCAGGAATTCCCGGGACGATTGCCACATATAAGCCTGTTTCCAAATCCTTTTCGATATATGCTGTTACCGTTGTCATTAAAAACCTCGATAATCTCAATTGATTATGTATTAAATTGGTAAGTTAAGTATATACTTTTTTTGTCACTACCTCGCAATAGAATTGCAAGGCATCAGTAGGATGCCCATTAGTTTTAAATTCGCATGTTTCTTTATATGATATGTGTAATCCAAATGTGATAATCATTCGCATTTTAATAATTTTACACCATTCTTGAAAATAGTCGAGAATATGAGGTGTAAACAACTACGAAAATGGCAATTACTTTAAATATGTGATTGTACTATAAAAAATACAAGAATGTTAACTATAAACGCCACAAATATAACAGCATTGTCGACAGTAATATTATCTATTATAACATTTTTTTATGTAATTTTAACATATAAAATTTTGAAAGAACAACAAAGATCCATCAAAATAGCTGCATTAGAAAAAATATTAGAAAAAGTATATAGCCCTTTATTGAAAGCAAATACTCGATTGAACTATGGTAATCTTGAGGGGGATTGCATCGGCCAGGTAACTCCTGAGGGACTTCAAGGAGAATATATAAAATTTTCTGGAGAATTATCTAAAGTGAGTGAGAATTATGGTCATTTATTGGACCAAGATATAATTCAAAATTATAGTGAATTATGGAATATGACAATTGATGAATCAGTTGCAATAGCTTATGATATAAAAATAAAAGACCATTATGATCTGTTAATAGAAGATTTTATTAAAGATGTTATGAAAAGAAAAAATAAGTATAAAGTTGAACTTGACAAATTGATAGGAAATTTTTAATTATTTGCGCCTAATTTAGCACTAAAACGATTTTTTAATATCTCGTCAATAAATGTTTTAACTTTATTCTGCTAACCGAACATTAGAACATCCATCTTCAGTCAGCGATATCCCCCATACGAAATGTACCGCCCCTGTACACAGCGTTATTCCAGAATCATCCCCTGCAAGACCCACCCAGAGCCCCACAGAAAACAATCCCCTATTTCATCGAATCCCTGACAATCTGCGCCGTGCCCCCGGCATTGAACGCCTTTAAGAACACCAGTGTCTCGGCATACGCCAGCGCATCAATAGCCTGCTTCGTATCCTCGCCCACACCATAGATCCTGTCAAAGAACTGCTTGATAGCCATTTTACTGAACTTGCCGAACACCTCATTGTCAGACTTACCCTTACCCTGCTCACTATAGGTCTCAAGCGTCCAGTTCCAGATATCACTGTACAGTTCAGGCTCGTACACCTTGAACAGATCCCACACCATATTCTGGTAGAACGTAGCCACATTACCCTTGACAACATCCCCGTGCGGGAAATAATTATGAATCAGGTCGCGGGGCGTACCTGTGATACCGTGCTGGGCAATCCTCACATCCAGGTTATGGTCCCGCAAAGCCTTTGCCACAGCCATGGTCCGTGGGATATCGATAGACACCTGCTCGATAAGGTTCCCCTCGGCATCATAAGTATTGCCGTGGGCACTGCCGTTAGCAATGGCCAGCACATGTGGCTTGATGCCGTTCTCGTTCAGCGCCGTAATAAAAGTGACTCCCTCCTCGGGACTGGTCAGCACCCTGCCCGATTCGTCCTCCCTGCCGATCTCACCGACCTCAACCTCAAGGCCGTACCCCCTTCCTGCCATCTTCTCCTCGATATGCCTTCCAACCTCAGTGGTAGCATTGATATTATCAGCCAGCTCCTCCCTCAGGTCGCCGCCCTGGAAATTGAACAGGTGGGACGCATCAATAGCAAAAGAAGTAAAACCCGCATCTATCTGGCCGCTCACCAGTTCCTTGGTTCCCTCAATATCCTCAGGTGTCCCCTTCTTGATACCGATATGGTCAGCATGCAATGCCCATATGTCAAATCCAACCTCCCTGGCTGTTTCGTTGGTCCTGCGCGAGAACTCGGCCGGGTTCAGTCCTGTGTATCCACCTTTCAGGTCACATTCAGACCTGGCAAGCTCAACGATCAACGCCGCATCCATATCCCTGGCAGCCTGGAATATACCCTTGCTTACCAGGGCAATTCTGGGATTGGCTGCCAGTATAATACTATTCTTATCTTTCAGGCTGTTAAACAACAAAGCACCGGATTTAGGTCCAAGATCTACATCGCTCATGAATTAACCTCCACGCTCGCTTCCATTTCGATTTCCTTAATACCCTTGAATATGCCCCTCAAGTCCCATAATAGTTTCTTATTAGCCTTGAACAGAGCCCACAGCAGCCCGATAAGGGTAGTGTCGCCAAGGTCAATTCCTTCAAGGGAATGACCCAGCGTGTTCAGCTCATCATCTGTCAGTCTGGTAAACCGCTTCTTGACAACCAAACTCATATCCAGGTCACGCCCCAGTCCGGCACGCCATTTCGTCTCATACTCCTGCAGGAACTCAGCAGATACATCCGAATGCTTAATGGCATTGGCTGCCACCTTGCCCGCAATATCCCCGGCCCAGATGGAATTAAATATCCCGCCGCCTGTTACCGGGTCTGACTGGCGTGCAGCATCCCCCACAAGCATAAGCCCGTTGGCCACTGTCCTCTCAATTGTACCGCACACAGGCACCCCCCCAACTATAAATTCTATCACTTTACCGCCAGGGTAACGCTTCTGCACAAAATCATCCAGCAGGTCCTTTGCCCTGAGTTCGCCTGACATATGACCTGTAATACCTATCCCGACATTAGCCATATTATTACCTTTCGGGAATACCCAGATATACCCCAATGGAGCGATCTTGTGCCCCACGTAGAACTCACAAAAATCAGCATCAATATCAATATCGGTCATGAGATACTGGGCACAGGTGGATATATCCTTTGGCTTTAAGGTTGTATCAATACCGGCCCAGCGGCCTACCTTTGACTCAACGCCATCGGCACCCACCACAATATCTGCCCGGATGTTATATTTTTCATCCATGTGTTCTGCTTTAATGCCTTTAACAAAACCATCTTCCATCAACAATCCGGTTGCCCTTGTCTTGACCATCACCTCAGCCCCGGCCAGTGCAGCATCCCTGGCCAGCGCACGGTCGAACACTTTGCGCTCCAGTACATATCCAACTTCAGCGCCGGAGATCTCTTCACTCATCTCAACCATGGCACCGTCCGGTGCGTATATCTTTGAACCCTTGACCTCGGCAGATATCCATGCAGGGTCCGGCTTGATATATTCCTTAAGATATGTCTTATTTACACCCTCGGCACACCGCACCGGGTCACCTATCTGCTGTCGTTTCTCGATAAGCAGGACATCCAGCCCAGCGTTAGCTGCAGTCTTTGCCGTCATTGAACCCGCAGGTCCTGCACCTACTACTACCACATCATAACGGTCCTTCATTTTGGGACCTCCAGTGCCCCAACCGGACATATTTTTGCACATATCCCACAGTCAGTGCATGTCTCATCCACTTCTATCCATGTTTCAATAAGTTCAAGAGCACCGGGGGGACAGACACTCACACATGCACCACAATATCCACATTTGAACCTGTTTACTTTTACTGTCAAAACCATCGCTCCGGGCCGAAAATTTGTGTATCCATTTTCATTTTAAATCCACTTAAACCTGTCGCATATTTCAGTTAACCCTTTTAGATACTTGAAATATGCGTTAACCTAAAAACTTATAAGAACCGTGCCGGAACAAGTTGTTTTGCCATCAGGTCATCAAAGTTCTCTGCCTTCCTGATAACATCCACTTTACCTTCATTGACCAGTATTTCCGCACACCTGGGCCGCCCGTTATACTGGCTGCTCATACAAAAACCATAGGCACCGGCATCAAGTATGGCAACAATATCATCCTTCTCCACTGCAGGCAGTTCCCTGTCATGTGCCAGTATGTCACCAGTCTCACATATCGGCCCGACCACCGTATATATACTGGAGACCGGGGCAGCCACCTTATTTGCCACTACTACATGGTGATAGCTATCGTACATTGCCGGTCTTATCAACAGGTTGAACCCGGCATCTACGCCCACGAACTTCTTTGCCGCCTTTTTCATGGTATTCACAGAGGTAAGCAGGATGGTGGTATCTCCCAGCAAATACCTGCCCGGCTCGATCACAAGCTTTATGTCCACTCCAATAGCCTGGGACCGCTTCCGGAAAATAGGGAGTACAATGTCAGACAGGTCCTGTGGTGTCGGTGCGACCTCACCTTTCTTGTAAGGGATACCCAGGCCCGAACCGATGTCCAGGAATTCCAGTTCCACACCAAGCCGTGTCACCTGTTCAACCAGGTCCATCATACGGTTGATGGTTTCGCGAAACGGGGATGTGTCAAGTATCTGGCTGCCGATATGGCAGTGCATACCAATGGGATTTATCCCTTCAAGTTCTACTGCTTCCTTGTAGGCTTCCACAACTTCCTTGTGTGGTATCCCGAATTTGGAGGTCTTGAGTCCTGTACTTATCTTGGGATGGGTCACTGGCGATACATCAGGATTGACCCTCAAGGCTATATCCATGGTCTTTTTCTGTGAAGATGCTATCCTGCTTAGTGTATGCAGCTCATCCAGTGAGTCTACTGATACCCTTACCCCGGTCTCCACTGCCATTTCCAGTTCCCTGTCGGTCTTGGAGTTGCCGTTGAAAAGTATCTTTTCCCTGGGTATTCCTGCAAGCAGGGCAAGATACAGTTCACCGTCACTGAATACATCGGCACCTGCACCCTCCTGCGCCAGGATACGCATGATTGTTAAATTATTATTGGCCTTGGCGGCATAATAAAGGTCGGCTTCGGGAAATGCCTGATGGTACCTGCGGTAATTGTCCCTGATGCGCTGCTCATTCGTTACGTATAGTGGTGTCCCGAATTCTTCAACCAGATCAACAGTGTCCACCCCGCCTATTATGAGGTGACCATTGCGTTTTTCCAGATGGTTTTTTATTGTGAACATGGATATCCCCTTTTTAGTATTATGTAATAGGAATTTAACGATACAATTAGGATAATATGATAAAAACCTTATCAGGTTTTTAGTTTTGCATTTGAAGTATAGCACTATGAACCCGGATTATTCTTAATAAAAGCGAACATTTCTGTACTTCGGACATTGGTCATTTGGTATTTGGTATTTGGTATTGAGCATTGAACATAAAACATGATTCCTCCATAAACCAAACAAAAGCTTTATTTCAGATTGGATATATGACAGAACACCCCAATAGCGGGCCGGTAGATCAGGGGAAGATCGCTACCTTGGCATTTGGACTGGCCAAACAGGCTGTCCAACCTGAATGGTAGAGGCCTCGGGTTCAATTCCCGACCGGTCCATTTGGGTTTTTTTTAAAATATTGTGACCGGTTTTTACTAAGGCACAGTATTAATTCCACAACATTCCCTGGTGGATATTTGAAAATAAGCAGTTCCACTACGCATCGATCCATACATCCAGCGTGATCTTTTGGACAGATAATCGTATATCCTCACCCGCACCGCCTGTCAAGGCAAAGGACGTAAACGTGTCGCCAGTAGCAATTGTATAATCCGTACCATACTGCAGATTTGCACGATCTGCAGTTGTGTTGAAATACTGTGCCCAGGCATTTGGATAATTAGTAGATACCGTTATATTAACATCTGAAACCAGATCACTGTTTGAATAAAGCACCCCTGATGTATTTGACTGTAGATATACCACTTCAATAGTATTGCTGCTTTTAGTTCTTCTATTCCCCACAAGTTCAACCGCACTTACCACGACACTGATGTCAGTTGCACCCAACTTTGAAACTGTGACTGCGGGTGAGAGTTTTACCAGCGACCGGCTGTCCTGGACAACAAGCAAAGCACCGTTCTCATACTCAAACACCTGGTTAATATAGTAGTTATTTTTTGAACTATAACTTATCGAACCAAGGTCAAACAGGTCAGAACCGCTGTCATATACCACACCTGAGGCGTTATATGCCGTGATCGCCATGCCACAGTTGTTAAGATTTACAGACAGGGTACCGCTTGATTTGCCTGTAGAGACGATCGGGATATCGCCGCCGCCCATTTTGACAGGTACGCTCACCTGGATATTGGAAGCAGGGTTTGTTACCATACCTGCAGATAGAATATCAATATTCGATTTGAGGTCTGCCATATCGCTCCATGTATCATCCATATGGGATCGTTCGGCATCGTTTTTCCATGCAGGGATATAACTGACATGGATCGTGGTGGTAAATGCAACAATAAGTCCCAGGACCAGGATCGCAGAAACGACTGATGAGATTGCACAACCGGACATGCAATATTTATTGTAGTCAAAAACCAAACAATTTAAACAGCTCTTTGCGGACTTTGCGCTCTTTGCGGTGACTAAAATCATACACCGCAAAGGACGCAAAGAGCGCAAAGTGTTCAGGATATATGTCAAAGATATTATATTCGGTACTATAAATGCCGGTACAATGTGTTTCATGCCAATCACTCCACGTAAACTGCTACGTATTCAATATTCGAATTCTTGTTCGCAGCATTTGTGTGTGCCAGATACCGTACTTTGAGATTATTGATATCATCCTGCGTATCAATATATGATGTTACATCCACTTCATCCAGCGTCCACGTCGTTATTTTTATTATCGTTTCGTCATGCCAGACCGATACATCCTGCTCCCATACCATTATCTTAATGTTATCGGCATTGGCATTGGCTTCAGTATGATTGATCCGCACCAGTACCCGGGTCAAAGATGTGGTAAGTCCGGGAGTGAAATTGAACTGCTGGTATGCTGTTTCACTATAGGTGCTTTGTTTCGGGATCTTATAAGTAGTGTACAAACTATCTCCATCTGTCCCGACCTGACCAACAGTAGCATCACCACCTGATGTATCATATACTGATGTAGGAGTAAATGTCTCACCTGATGGCGTTGATGTTGGTGTCGGTGTTGTTGTTGGCGTTGGAGTTGGTGTTGGGGTAGGTGTTGGTGTTGGAGTTGGAGTTGGAGTTGGAGTTGCTGTCATTTTTATCACTTCTCCGAGAAGTACACCACTTACCATTACAATATTATGTCCGGTGTGTATAATTGTATCATCCACATAATCATCTTCAGATATCGTGATACTCCAGAGTTGCGATGTATTAATAACAATAGTATCCCCTAACCCCCATGTGCTGCTTCCAAGGATTGCATAAACATCATCTGGCGACAGTTCCTTCCTGGTCCCGTTAAGGTTCAGTATTATCCGGATATAAGAAGTATCAACAGTATTCCCGCCGCTGTGCCTTAAGTAGACAGAATCATCATTTACATCCACCCATCCATCGATATCCACATGCGGCATGGTTGTACCTTGAAACGAAAGTACGAACACTGCGATAATCCCGAAAGCAAGAAATGCAACTGCCGTCATAAGCAATTCCCCTATCACATCGGAAACCGCATCGCCGTTTTCTGTAATTGCTTTCATACTTTTTGTCATATTATCCCTCTTATGCAAGACCCTTTCTCTAAATCAGTATCGCAAACACTCCGTATGATATTATTATCATGATAACCGAATGTTTAAGCCCGGCAGACATACTTCCACTTCCCATCTGCCCGGCGACCAAACCTGAGCAGAATCCCTGTATTACAGCGGCATGGAAGAACAGTGTTGTATACTCCTCTATATCGAAATCCTGGATAAACGGTAGATCTGCGGCGGTTTCACCAACTGATGCAGGCATTGCCGGCAGGAAAAATGCAGTAAGCACGTAAACAATGAACAGGAACACAAAAAACGCTATGTAAACAATGAACACATACACGAACATCTCAGCTGAACGTGCAGTCTTCAATTGTTTTTCAACATCAGCATTGTTTGCTGCAATGGCAAGAACACTTCTAATATCGCTTGTGGATTCACTTGCTTTTATAATGAGGGTTATAATACGGGTTGTTATATTCGTACGTATGCGGTATTCAAGTTTACTCAATGCAGATGCTGTGGACGCACCCCATGATATATCCTCTGACACACGCTTGATCTCATCACGTAATATCCCGATCTTTGATCGTGATGTCATGTCAATAGCATCAGTGAGTGAAATACCGGCTTCGTTTATGCTTGCCAGCCTTTTTAAAAACTCGGGCACCATATCCTCGATCTGCTTGATATGTCTGGCCTTCAGTTCGTAGAATACTACAAAAGGTACCAGTACGATCAAAACCGAGAATATTATGTGGTCGTCCAGTGCAGCCAGTTGCCCGACATTGAAGCGACCAAAGTGGATACTGCCGATACTGCCGATACTAACTCCTTTTTTGGACATTACATACGCCAGATACAGGATTCCAATAGGAATACTTATTACAAATGTACTTCTGGCATTATTTTGCATCATCCGCATGGGATGCAGCACAGCATCAGTAAATTGGGAGAAGGATTTATGAAACCTCATCCATTTGATACGTCTGGATTCCTCTTTTGGATCTAAAACGGGTTTTAAAGGAACATCTTCAAAGGCCTTGATTTTTTTTTCTATTATATACGTTTTTGGAACATTCATACTGGCACCAGCCAGAATACCAAGAACCAGCAGGAATATTACCGTGCCAGAGGGAATGAACGCGTACACCAGCAGATATAATAATTCAGTAGCACCGGGTCCGATAAGGCCAAGTATCACAAGAATGGTAATGAGAAACAGCGGACCTGCCACAAAGACAGAAATATAGACTTCAGCCAAAACCCCGAGTGTTTCCATGAAGTTTTTCTGTTCCCGCACCGCAATAGACTGGTACTGCTCGGATTTGCTTTTCAGGTATGTTGTGATGTTTCCGCCGCTTATGATCACAGAGTCCATACCATCCAGGAAATCCTTTAACTTTTCAGACGGTGTACGAATACTTGCATTGCGAAGAGCCGTTGGCATGTCGTGATTAAAATATTCAATATCCTTTACTATGTTTCCAAATTCCTCAGCCGATGTACCGTAGATGTAGGAATATGTGCTCAATGACCTGAAGATATCAAGCAGGTTCATTCCCCCGCGGCTCAATGCATACAGGTATATGACTGCATGAGGCAGGGACAGGTCAATAGCAGACTTGCGGATGCTTGCTTTAAGTGTGGGGATTGAAGTATAGATAAAATATATGATCTGTTGAATAATGATGAAGAGCAGCAGTCCCATGGTAACTGCCAGCAGCACGTTCGTGTTTGCTTCCACCCAATTAGATACGGCTCCTGTGCCGGGTGTAATAGCAGGAATAGTGATACTATCAAATACATCAAGTGACAGCCTGAATCCTATAGAGCCGGCAACAATCCCTGCAAGTATTGAATAGAAATGAGCTGTTGATACAAACTGATCAACCGGCAATGGTATGTTAGCCTGCCGTATCTTTATCTGGAGTTCGTGGTATTTTTCTGCACGGCTGCGAACCCGGTTGCCAAATATTCGATACGCTGTCCTGTCTATAAAATCCATTGCCACACTCTCACATCCCTATACCGGTCAAGCAGTCTGTGAGATCATCTCCTGTAATGTATCGTTCCCTATTGCCTCAAGTACAAGTTCGGGGTTTGTGGAGTAGGCCTGTACTACAACTGATACGCTTACATAATCACGTATATTCTTTTCACCCATATAATCAAGAATACTCTGGCGGTTGTTGAGTTCGCCAAGCAAGTTGTTCCTATCCCATCCTCTTAGTTGCATCACATTATTCAGCACATACGAATCCCCTGCACGGTTGAACGAATCCGCCATCGGGTTCCAGCGGAACAGTTCATTGATCCGTATATTGCCTGTTTTGGGATCAAGTCCTGTCACTTCGACAATGCTCTGGGTTCGCCTTACCCTTTTATCATTTACATGTGTCTGCATCTGGATGCAGAGGATATCAAGTGATTGCATCATCACATGAGGTACATTGATAGGCTCGTTCTCAAGCCGGTTCACAACGGTCTTCACATCACCTGCATGCATAGTAGAATAAGTAGTATGACCTGTTGACATTGCCTGGAAGAGTGTCAGTGCCTCCACGCCGCGTACTTCCCCGACAAGTATGTATTCAGGACGCTGCCTTAAGGCTGCACGCAGAAGATCATACATGGACACATCCCCTGCTCCGCCAACCGTGATCGATTCGCGGGTAAGCCCTGCAATCCAGTTATCATGATGCAGTGTGAGTTCACGCGTATCTTCTATGGATATGACCTTTGAGAGAGGTGTTATGAAAATGGATACGGCATTTAACATTGACGTCTTCCCGGATGCCGTGCCCCCTGCGAAGATGATGCTGCGCTTGTTCTCAATTGCAAGCCAGAAATATGCCATCATTTCAGTATTACAGGTCTTAAATTTCATAAGGTCGATAGGTGTTAAGGGGTCACCTTTGAACTTACGTATAGTAAACGAACTGCCGCGGGTTGTCACTTCCTTACCAAGTGTTGCCTGCAGCCTTGAGCCGCCAGGTAAGGTCGCATCCACCATGGGCTCCCCGACAGATATCTGCTTGCCGCTCTTCTGGCAGAGATTGATAACAAACGAGTTCAAATCCGATTCCTCAAAGGAGATGTTTGTCATGATATTGTGGTATTTTGTGTGATAGAGAAAAATCGGTATGTCGATACCATCACATGAGATATCCTCTATATAAGGGTCCATCATTAAAGGATGAATCCTTCCATAATTTATGAAATTCCGGCGCAAGTAATACATTATCTTATGCAGGGACGGCAATTCAAGCGATGCATGGTAGCGGTCAAAAAGGCTGAGTGCTTTATGTGTCAGAATAATTTCTTTGTCTGCCCCGGACTTTGTATCTTCCATGGTCAGGATATCCTGCAGGTATTCATATCCCTGCTCAAGCATCTCCTTTTCAAATGCTGTAAGTGAAGGCTCAACTACTCGGTATTGAGCCATCCCCATGTCTTGTAAGATGCTGATGAAAGCATATGGCTCGTCCACCCAGTATCGTTCAAGTTCGGTATAGCTATCCGGCACTTCGTAATCGATCAGGGATTCATGTACTGCAGGGTCATATGGGGGAAGAGTTTTTAGTTCCTTCTTCCTGATACTTTTCAGGGCAGTAAAGGCATTTGATAATAACGAGGGTTTCGACTCAGTATCAGTGTTCCCGGTCTGTTCATCCTGTTCCCTGCCCATTTTTATTGATCTCCGATCATCATATTGTCCGTTGTTAATTAAAAAATTAGACCATATTGATCTTGAAAATACAGCAGTCGTCCCCATTTCCCAAGGTCTTTAGCACCTGCACCTCCCTGTTGCCGGGTGCTCTCGCAGTTATCCTTGAAAAAATCCCCCTGGTCAGGTTACACAGAATCGGGTTTCTTCGCGCTTCCTCGCCGCCCCATGGACAGACAGTTCCTTTAACCGTACACCCCATCCCTTCTTCGGAAGGTTCAGTAACAAAGGTTCCACCAAGCTGGTTCATCACATTTGCACAAACATCTCCAACACATTCAATGTCGGGATTTTCCGCATTGATCGGATATATTTCCAGAATGGTTTTCTCGACCATATCAGTCATCTGGTGAATAACGATCTTTTTATCCTCCAGGGAAAGAGACTTCAGCAGCATAGGGATTATTGCGGTCAAAACACTACGAATACGGTTTTGCACATCCAGCACATCGCGTTCGGATACAAGACGATTGTGCAGTTGTTTGACATGCATCAGTGATTTTACCCTTGCCATGAGTTCCACCTTATCCACCGGTTTTGTAAGGAACTCATCTGCCCCAACTTCAATACTCTTTATCCGGTCATCACGTTCGGAGAGTGCAGTCACCATGACAATTGGAATAAACTGGGTTACCGTATCGTTTTTCAGTATACGGCATATCTCATATCCATCCATACCAGGCATCATGATATCAAGAAGAATAAGGTCAGGATGTTCGCTTTTTACCTTCTCAAGTGCTTCCTCGCCGTTGTATGCAGTTAGAATATTATATTCCCCTGTCAGATAAGCTTCCAGCAGTTCCACATTTATTGGTTCGTCATCAACGACCAATATCTTTGGCATCTCTCCTTGCTGCATGAAAATTGCCCCCTTTCTCTTATATTAAATATTGTTTGATTCTCCAAGATAACCCGCAACAATCGCCTTGAACTGGTGGACATCAATAGGTTTTGAAATATATCCGATACATCCTGCATCACAGAACCGCTCTTCATCTCCCATCATGGCGTGTGCTGTCAATGCAACCACAGGAATATCTGCCGTTTTCGGCTCACTCTTAAGCTTTGTAAGCACTTCAAGCCCATCCATTTTAGGGAGTTGCATATCCAGAAGTATCAGGTTAAACCCTGTCTCTTTTACAAGTTCAAGTGCCTTAAATCCGTCTTCTGCACCTGTTACCTTATATCCATATGATTCAAGCAGATCGACTGCCAGTTCCATGTTCATAGGATTGTCTTCAACAACCAGTATATGTTTCATTATTCTTTTTCCCCCAATACTGTAATTTTTTTGATTTCATCCAGGATATCATCTGCAGTAAACATTCCCTTACGCATAATAGAAACTACATTATCCTTCAGCACTTTTATATCATCACTTGTAAGTTCTTTTGCCGTACAGATGATGATCGGGATATCTTTTGTTCCGGGATCGGCTTTCAGTGTGGAAATAACATCAAAACCACTTACGATAGGCATCATAAGGTCGAGTACCAGCACATCAGGATGTTCGCCTAATGCCTTATCGATTCCCTCCTGTCCACCATATGCTCTTATCACACCATAGCCATCCGGCTCGATCATCGCTGCTATCATTTCAACAGCATTTGGCTCATCGTCCACAACAAGAACTTTCAGGGCCTCAACTTTTAATGTTTTCTTAAGATTATCCAGCGAAGCAAGAAGTGAAGATTTTTCCACGGGTTTGATAAAGTAATCAACAACCCCCATCGCGAAACCTATCTCTTTGTTATCTACCATTGAAATGACTATCACAGGGATATGGTAGGTATTGGGATTATTTTTTAAGCGATTAAGCACTTCCCATCCGTCTATACCCGGAAGCATGATGTCCAGTGTAATGGCAAACGGTTCAATTTTTTCCACTAATGCCAGTGCCCCTTTGCCCGTATAGGCAGGTACAGCCCTGTATCCTGCTTTTGTGAACGTGATTATAAGTAGTTCGCTTGCGTTTATATCATCTTCCACAACAAGGATAAGCGGTTCATCCCCTGTTGCACCTTCAGGCTCAGCGATCGATGGTATTCCTATCTGTTCAATGTCCTCTTCTCTCACTGTTTCTTTCACCACAGGTACTTCAGGCATTTTAGCTGTTCCAGCTAAAGCCTCTGCAGGCACAGTTTCTTTCAATGCAGGCACTTCAGGAATTGCAGTTATTTCAGTCCCTGCTTTTGCTCCAGGTTCTTTAATAGCGCCAAGTGCTTTTATTTTACCTTCTATCGGTATGGTGAAAATAAACGAACTGCCCTTACCGGGTTCACTTTGAAGCTTCACCTCACCACCATGCTGTTCCACGAACCGCTTAACAAGGACAAGCCCCAGTCCAGTTCCGGTATATTCCCTGGAAGTTGATGCATCAAGCTGTACAAAAGACTGGAAAAGCTTTTTCTGGTCGTCCTTTGATATCCCAATCCCTGTGTCTTTGACCTCGATTTGTGCCATGTCCCCTACACGCAGACCATTGATGGTGACCGAGCCGCCTTCCTGTGTGAATTTGGTGGCATTGCTTATGAGATTATAGAGTATCTGCTTGACCTTACCCTTATCTGCCACGATAGTCGTAAGTTCGGGATCGATCTTAGTTTCCATAACAATATTCTTCTTTGATGCCAGGGGTGCTGTTACCGTTTTCACCTCATTAATGGCATCTGAAACATTGAACTCCTCATATTGTAGTTCCATCTTCCCTGCTTCGACCTTTGACAGGTCAAGTATATCATTGATAAGACCTAAGAGATTTTTTCCGCTTGTCAGGATATTACTGATATACCTTGACTGCTTTTCATTAAGGGCACCGAATGTTCCATCGTGCAGTATGTCTGAAAAACCTATGATCGAATTCAGCGGAGTTCTCAGTTCATGGCTCATGTTAGCCAAAAACTCAGACTTCGTCCTGCTGGCTGCTGCAAGTTCCTGTGTCTTTATGTTAAGTTCGTCACGCTGCTCTTTTAATGTGTTTGCCATCTTCTGTGCTTGCAGGTAGGTTTTTGCATTATTGACAGCCACTGCATGCTGGCCAACTATTCGTTTCATGAAATCCAGCACATCTGGCGGGACGTCACCGAGATGACAGGTGATCATAACACCTAAAAGCGTGTCCTTGAAGACCATCGGAGTGCTGACAATAGTCTTTGGCGGGATTTCACACAGTCCGGCTTCTATCCTGTATATACTATCTGCCGGAATATCTGTTACTACGATCATTTCTTTCTTAACTGCAGTCTGGCCCGGAATACCTTCATCCAGATCGAATTGCTGCTCAGAGACTACTTTTTTTGCACCATTAGTGACAAACGGCACAAGCACCTTACTATCAGGATTATATAGATAGACCGCACCAAGCGGCGAATTTGTATATTCCATAAGATTGCCAAGACCTTCTCTTAAGATCGTATCCAGGTCTATGGTGCTGCCTAAACGTGTCAGGATCTCGGTATATGCAGCCGACTGCTTTTGCTGTGCTTCAAAGTAAACTGTCTGTTCCTGAAGTGATTCATTTAGCTGCCGAAGCTCTTCGTTTGATTCCAGGGCTTTTTCATCCCTCATTTCCAGTGAATCTACCATATGGTTGAAGGATTCTGCCATTTCGCCTATTTCGTCATTTGTCTTTATCTCTACTTTTTTATATCCTTTCCCGGCAGTCACATACCTGGCAGCATTGTTAAGCTGGGTAAGAGGAGATATTATTCTATTTGATGCATAATATAAAATTTCGGCTGTAATGAACAAAGTTACAATCATGATGAAGAGTATTGTTTTACTAACACTTTTTGACGCTGCTAAGTACCGTTCCTTTGGACTGCTTACAATAAGTGCTCCGATAGAGTGGCCATTATAGTCTGTAATTGGGGCGGCCCCATAAACGTATGATGTCGAAAATCTCTCTATTTCACCAATAGAGTTCATTCCTATATGGAGTTCTTCAAGGATACCTACTGGAAGCGAAGTGCCGAGAAGTACATCATTTCCGATTACTGAACTGGTTGCTATGCAGTATTGTCCCTGATACACTGCTGTGGTGGTATCTGTGAGTCTGGTGTCAATATCATCCGGTACCCTGTTCCTGTTATTCAATACCCTGCCGCTTATTAATACCCCATCAACACGTTCCTCCACGTATACCGGAGCAAGATGCACCTGTACCATGGCAAAAGTAATTTTGGCATCTTCCAGCCTGGTGTCAGCTTTGATCGGTATGATCGTGTCGAGATTTTCCTTGCCCAGGTCACTCTGGTTGGCAATTTCGGTAGATGATATGTGCTGGCCTTGCAAGGCATCTTCAACAAGTTCAATAAAAGGGGTCGTATCCCCTGAAATAGCTGTATTGGCCCTGGCAAGAACTGTCATATTTGCATCAACTAATGTCACAAAGTCCATATCGGTCTGAGCCATCTCGAACGCCAGAAATGTATGCAAGGCTGCCGGATCTTTTTCTTTAAATTGTGTTAGAAACACATTTCTCCTGACAATAAGATCTGAAAATTGTTGCATCTCTTTAAATTCATCAGAATATTCTGCCATGGCAATGTTGGCGTGGCTTCCCATATCATGTTCTATCTGGGTTTCGGAAATTCCACCAAGCAATTCATGTACTGCCACTGTAAGAATGAGCGTTGTAATTACTATAACAGCCAGTCCCATCATTACCAACTTTGGAGTAAGTTTCATTCATTCGCCTCTTCTTTTACAGTGTATTTCCGGTTCGAAGAATACCACAGCAACCGCAGGGATAACAATATACTATTAGTACATCCAGTACATCTTTTCATTTAAATTCTGCTTTATTCTCCACAACTATTCTTCTTGCTTTGCTTTTTTACTCCTTTTATCCAATCGCTTTTTTGGATTTACGGAATATGATTCCCTCTGATGTGATATCAAATACAGATAATTCCAGTGAAATGTCGGTACTGCGCATCTTAGGAATATCCAGGTAACGCTCCCTCATACCAGTGTATGGATTTTCTTTTATCATAAGTTTAATAGAACCGTAAACCGAATATTCTGCCAGCATGTGGGTCAGTTCATACGCAGTTTCATCCATAATGAACAGGGTGGTACAGCCTTTGCCTGAAAGTGTGAGGTTTATGGTATCGATCTTGTTCCTGAATTCTTTTAGATTCAAGTCCAGTGCAAATACCCCCATGTTATCGATAACCACCACTTCAACATCATCCGGCACTGATTGAACTCGCTCAAGTATGTCCATTTCAGTGACCTCGAATCCAGCTCCGAATTGTGCTGCTATTTTGGTATTTTCAGTTCTCATCTCAAGCACGCGATCGATTATGAGCTGTCCGCTATCGATATACGGTTGCAGGTCAAGCCCGAGCATTCCTGCCTCTATGATAATATCTTCCGGCATTTCTTCTGTTGCAATGAGCATACATTTCCTGCCATCTGTGCAGCCTTTATGTAGGAAATGCAATCCGAATATCGTTTTCCCTGTACCTGGAGCACCGGTTATCAACATGGCTTTACTCTTTGGATAACCTCCACTGATTTTTTCGTCCAGCTCAGCAATCCCTGTTGGTATTCGCTCCATTTACCCGCCCTTACATTGTATATTTTATTATTATCTACTCATCATAATGATTAGAATAATAGTATTTAAATTGTATGATGATGAAAAATTGAAAATTTGTATATGATTTATACCATTATTAAGTACTACCACCACAAATTAAAAAATGTTACTCAAAAATATCTTGATGAGTTTGCCAGCATTGAAAATATTCCTTTACACGAAATCGAGTTGTATGAACTTGCAGATGATTTGATTCTTGCTGAATCAATTATCGAGTCAACGCAACATTATCAAATGATAATGAAGATGGCTTCAGATATGGATTTGTCAAAAACATCGGGAAAAGTTATATACTAGCAATTGCCAACATCTTATTAATACCGTTATAATAACCGGGGGGTTATGATGTCATTGAAAAATCAATCAATTGTTATTTATTTGGCAATCGTGATAGTACCAAGTATTTTTCTAAGTGGCTGTATTACAACCTCTGATGAGTCCCCGGCATCTCCTACAACAGATACGGTATCGTCTACATGGATGGACATAGAACTTACTGATGTTGCAACTCAAGAAACGTTTACAATCAGCGATTTCAAAGGCACACCTATTTTACTTGATAGCTTTGCCGTATGGTGTCCCACATGTTTGCAGCAGCAAAGGAAAATGGCTGAGCTAAAAGAAAGAAAAGGCGCTGATATAATACACATATCCCTGGATACCGATCCCAATGAGGATGAAAATAATGTCAAAGAACATATTGAAACCCACGGCCTGGACTGGTACTTTGCGATTTCACCTATTGAACTCACCAATGCATTAATTGAAGAATTTGGATTACAAGTGGTGAATGCACCCAGTGCACCGGTCGTCCTTATATGTGAAGATGGATCTGCCAGACTGTTAACAAGCGGGGTAAAATCTGCTGATGAATTACTTGCAGCAATAGATGAAGGGTGCTGATATGGCACTGGAATTATTCATTTTTTCAGAAGCATTCATATTAGGATTACTCACTCCATTAACTGCAGCCTGTGTTTTGCCGCTATATCCCGGCTTTTTAGTGTACCTCTCCAATCAACTGTCGGGAAAAGAAGCAAACAGAAACACCATTGCATTATTTGGACTGATCATAACGGCTGGAATAGTTATTTTCATGCTGCTGCTCGGATTGATTTTTACTACCATTCTGCAGGTAGCCTTAACAAGCGTGATTGAGATTGTATCACCCATAGCCTTTGGAATACTAATAATAATTAGCATACTATTAATAGTTGATATTGACGTTGGCAGATACCTCCCAAGAACCGAAGCGCCTCTTAGCACCAATCCTTTACTCAATGCTTTCGTTTTCGGATTCTTTTTTTGGGCTATTGTGGTACCGTGTAATCCGCCGTTTATCGCCGTACTGTTTACCAGAACAATATCCACCATAGGGTTTGTCGAAAATGTCCTGCGTTTCATAATGTTCGGGATTGGCATGGCGTTCCCCTTGCTGGTATTTTCACTGATCTCCACCGCTTCAAGCAATGCAATAATCAACTACCTGACAAAACACAAGAGAGCTATAAATTTCACTGCTGGGATAATAATGTTAATAATTTCAGTATATTACCTTGTAATTGTTTTCAGGATATTTGGGTGATGAATATGAATAGGAGTGTAACAATACTCATACTGGGAGTGGCAGTATTAGCACTGTTCACATGTACGGGGTGCGTTGAAGAGAAAGACTCACCCGATTCCATAGAACGGTTGCCAGAAATACGTGAAATGGAAGAGGAGATGGGAATAAAAATAACATCAAGAGGGGTAAAATATCTCGTAGATCCGGAAAATATCCAATCCGGTGGCCCTCCAAAGGACGGGATCCCGTCAATTGATATTCCGAAATATGTCACAGTTGAGCAGGCTGATGAATGGATCCAGGATAATGAACTGGTACTGGCGATCATCCATAAGAATGTAACACGCGTGTATCCGCTGCAGATACTGGTGTGGCATGAGATTGTCAATGATTGGATAGCTGATGATCCGATTCTTATCACCTATTGTCCATTATGCGGATCAGGTATTGCCTATAATCGAACCATTAAAGGAGAAGTGGTGGAATTCGGAACCTCAGGAAAATTATACAATTCCAATCTGGTAATGTACGACAGAAAGACCAATTCCTACTGGACCCAGATCGACGGTCTGGCTATTGTGGGTGAGTTAACAGGGACAAAGCTCATTCCCCTATCAATAGACACTGTTGTATGGAGGGACTGGAAATCAGCACATCCGGGCTCAGAGGTTCTCAGCCAGGATACCGGATTCGTGCGACCTTATGGCACAGATCCTTACGGGAATTATTATGAGAATAGTTTTGTATTCTTCCCTGTTGAGAATGAGGATAAGAGGATCCATCCCAAGACCGTTGTTTTCGGTATAGAAGTAAACGGCACCTTCAAGGCATACCGGGAGGACAACCTGAAAGAATTGAAGGTGATCGAAGACACGGTCAATGGTATCAAGATAACAGTAAAGAGGGATGATGCCGGTATCGTTATGATAACAAACCTGGAAACGGGAGATGAGATCGTTAAGGAAAGGGATTTCTGGTTCGCATGGTATGCCTTCCACCCTGAGACCGAATTATATGAACGATGATTGAAAAACAACACCAGGGCAATAAGTGCTTTCAAAAATTAATTATTAATTAATCTAAGGGCTTAGAGGCAAATTTTAAGGATGAGAAGAGTTCAGATGCGTGATTTGAGGTTTTAAATACATTGTGAGGATTTTTCGGAGGCTCATATATTAAGAACAATTTCTGTATGTCAGTCGAAAAGTTTATCCTGAAACCTACCGATTTCTGCTATTATGATACATTTCACCAAACTCCATGGAAATGGCAACGATTTCATTGTCATCGACGAATACAACGGCTTAGTAGTACCGGATAATAGCAAACCTGACTTTGCAGAAAAATACTGCGCCCGGCGGTTCGGCATCGGCGCCGATGGTGTGATCTTCCTGTCAGTATCAGCTTCATCTGACATAAAAATGAAGCTCTTCCAGCCCGACCGTTCAGAAGCAGAGATGTGCGGCAACGGTATCAGGTGTCTGGCAAAATATGCCATGGATGCAGGATATATCTCTCCTGGCACTGCAATGGTAGAGACTATGGCCGGGGTAATCCCAGTTGAAGTGGAAGGCCAGGGTAATAAGGTATGGGTGAAGGTGAACATGGGAAAGCCCATGTTCGACAAAAAGGACATACCCATGCGGGGTGAAGGCGAGTTCATTGACGAAACACTTGAAGATATGCAGGTCTCCCTCGTCAATACAGGCGTACCCCACGCCGTGATATTTGTAGACGACCTGGAAAGTGTCGATATAGATAGACTGGCTCCACCCATCAGGTACCACTCATTATTCCCAAAAGGAACAAATGTGAATTTCATCAATTTTACGCAGGACGGTATCCTGAACGTCCGTACATATGAGCGAGGGATTGAGGGCGAGACCCTTAGCTGCGGTACAGGCTCTGTGGCTGCTGCCGTGATTGCTCACAGGCTTGGCCGGATCGGGAACGAGGTCACAATAAACACACTGGGCGGCATACTCAATATCACAATCGAAAATGATTTTGCATTCATGGAAGGCCCGGCTGTTACCGTGTATAACGGAACCATCCCATGATCATAGGAATTGATGATACAGATTCTGTTGATGGGATGTGCACCACCTATCTAACAGCCATTCTCATTGACAAACTAAAAGGCCTGGGAGATATCAGGGGGCTGCCCCACCTTATCAGGTTGAACCCGAACATAAAGTACAAAACCCGGGGCAATGCGGCACTGGCAGTAGAGATAGATACATACCCGGATTCTGAAGAGCAGATTGTGAATACTGCCATATCCCTTGTGGAAGACATGGCCGACATGGACTGCGAAAATACTAATCCTGGCATAGTTTTCTTAATTGACCAGGGGCGAAACGACCCCGGATTCAGGCAAGACCTGGAAAGTTTCATGTGGCAGGCCATGCGTGATGTATTGGCTGTGGAGGATGCCCGCTCCCTTATTGGTAAATACGGGATAACCCACCAGGGATTCAAGAACGGGCGAGGCCTTATAGGTGCACTGGCAGCATGCGGTTCTGTGCTGTGCGACCTTCCCGACCACACCTATGAACTGATCGCATACCGTCAGCCAGGGAATTTCGGCACACCCAGGGAGATCGACAGGGAATCTGTGTTCAGGGCAGACAGGGAGACGTACCCTGGTACATGGGATACTGTGGATATTTCCAATAACGCTATTGTATTTGCACCACACTCCCCGGACCCTGTACTGTTCGGGATAAGGGGGGATGATGTCCAATCCATTGAAAAGGCCTTTGGCATTATTGGCTCAGAACCTGCCGGGCTTACACTATTATATAGGACCAACCAGGGAACGGATTTTCACCTGCTTGATGCACAAATATGTGATGTACTGGAAGAAAGGTCTTACAAGTTGACAGGGACTGTGGCTGACAGGCCGGTAACTATCAGGGGCGGTCATATATTCTTCACCTTAAAGGATTCAGGCAGCATCAGGTGTGCGGCCTTTGAGCCAACCAAAGGTTTCAGGAATATTATTAAAGAACTGATACCGGGCGATAAAGTGGGTGTTTATGGTGGTGTTGCAGACGGGACCCTGAATGTTGAGAAGATAGAGATACTTGAACTGGCAGCTTATGAAAAGATCAGTAATCCTGTCTGTCCAACGTGCGGCAAGCGCATGAAATCCGCAGGCAGCAAGCAGGGCTTCAGGTGCAAAGGCTGTAATACAAAAAGTGACGAAGTCGTCAGAACAACGATGGGGAGATGTATCACACCAGGTATATATGAAGTGCCGCCCTGTGCCAGGAGACATATCTCAAAACCACTGGTCAGGTCAGCCGAACCTGATGTTTATCCTTCGAGATAAGGGATAATTCGTTTGGGAAAGACAAAAAAGACGTCCCGACCGGGACTCGAACCCGGGTCTAAAGCTCCGCAAGCTTCAAGGATATCCGCTACCCTATCGGGACACTGCTCCCCTTGAAAGATCATGGAGAGCGAACTTCTTATTCTATCCAATTATCTTAAACCTTATCTATCGCCAGTCGAATGTCGTCAACTTCGCCCCTCAGTTCCTGCAATTCCCTGTGCACTTCCATGAGCAGGTTGTGGGTGGGGCTGCGCTCGTCCTTTACTGCCTGCTGCTGGGAGAACACCATCTTACTGGGCAGGACGAATATGTACACAAATATCATTGCCAGCAGTGCAGCAGCAGCCAGAGCCCCCAGGAACAGCAGGTAATTTGGGAATAACTGGCGCATATACGCGTCGCCGGGGTTGTAGTACTGTATCCTGGTAACCAGCACGAAGTTCAGCATAGAGAACAGGAACATGGTCTCACCGACCAGTATGAGCATTCCGCCTACGGTCGTGGACATGCGTTTTTGTTTTGGTATGAATCTGGTAATGGGCATGGTTGAATCACTCCGACCAGATATTCTTTTAAAAGTATTTAGGGATTGCAGTATTTAAAATGCAATGTGGGGGCTGTAATGGGCAGATTGTCAGACATAAACGACAATTTAGTATGGAATTGTCAGATACAA
>Ga0255456_1002_pt1 | contig 66000 bp, 66 predicted proteins | sample ANMaggQLBNCT01C7_FD_182646 | JGI IMG/M metagenome (GOLD analysis project Ga0255456, IMG submission 182646) | Sediment cell enrichment communities from methane seep in Santa Monica Basin, California, United Staets - ANME aggregate JGI... | ecosystem: Environmental > Aquatic > Marine > Cold seeps >...
AGTTATCAAGCCTTGGAAAATTCTCTTAGACATCCCATCTAATGTAGTTGGATATTTAGATAATTTTCTATATAAACTCGCACCATCTCCAACTACAAAATTCCATTCCTTACTTGAAATGTCTGCATTCAATAATTCACCTGAAACACATTCACCATTCTGCATCCATGAATCAAGAGAATCAACCTTTTCAAATTCAAATGATTTCTGCTCACTTCTGCCCAGGAAAAGAAGGCACGTATAAGTGGTTGCATTCTCAAAAACCTGCTGATGCCCAAAATGAACAATATCTTTGAAATTCTTGCCTTCAGAAATTATCTTTCTCAATGGTTCCCCATATTTAGCATTGAAAAACTTATGCGGAAGAATGTATCCTAAAAGTCCTTCTTTATTTAGAAGTGAAAGACCTTTTTCGACAAAAACAACATAAATATCATAGTTACCTTTGCTGGCGGATTCATACAGTTTCTTGTAAAATTCAACTTCTACAGGAGCCCATTCCTTCATTGCCTGAATCCTGACATACGGCGGATTTCCAATAACCGCATTAAAACCGCCTTTCTCAAAAATATCTGAAAATTCCCGATTCCAGTCAAATGCGTTAATCCTGTAAAATTCATTGTCATCGTTAAGCGTCATCTGGACATCGGAATAGATGTCAGGCCCAATCAAAGAGTTTCCACATTTGATGTTATCATGCAGGGAAGGAAGTACTCTCTCTTGGGTAATTGTAAGCTGCTTTGAAATACGCTCGCCTTTTTCACCTTCCAGAACCTTCAGGAGAAGTGACAGTTTTGTAACCTCAACAGCCTGCTGGTCAATATCAACGCCATAGATATTATTCACCAAAATTCTCTTTTTCTCATCAGATGTAAGCCGCCAGTCATCCTCACTCATCTGGTAAATCGGGAAATCTTAATCACTTCCTGCTGACCTTTTTTTCCCACGTCTTTTTTTCTTTGAAGCAGGTTTTACAGGTAAAAGTTTAAGGACTTCCTTATCAGTTGCCGCTTTACCTTCCTTCATAAGTGGCACAAGATTATCTATGTACCAGTTTACATGCCAGTCAAGAAGATGCTGATAAGCACCAATCAAAAATGAACCTGAACCACAGGCAGGATCGAGAACTTTTAACTCTGAAATATCCTTAGGAGTCTTGCCCTCTACAAGTTTTCCAACCGTGTTCTTAACAATATAATCCACAATGTATGTCGGAGTATAAAAGACACCACCGGCTTTCTTAACTTCAGGCTTCTCTTCGACTTTTGCTTGATGAGAAGCCGTAAGCCTGATTACTTTTCCTAAAAACTGCTCGTAAACCTGACCGAGAATATCGGATGGAAAAACGGAGAATTCATACGGAGATTCTGGATAATAAAGATTTTTTATAATATGTTTGAATGTTTTATCATCAATTATAAGAGATGTTGTAAGAATATCCGGTTCTTCCATTCCATCTTCTTTTCTGAAATGAAAAAGTCCTGAATCATATTTATCATCTGCATGGATAAAAACATTGATCAGACTTTTATAAACATCCTTCCCTTCTGCTATCTTTTTAAGCTGCCCGTACTCCTCAATACCTCTATCTTCACAAATCCTCAAAAATAAAATTCGGTCAATAATCTTCTGCACCGCAAGGTTCAGCTCACGTACTGAAAGATCCGTATTTCGAATTGCAATATTCTTAGCAAGAATATCACGCCATCCCTCAATCTCTGCCAAAAACGCATCATCTATTCCGGCTGTCCCTTTTCCACCCTTCTTTTTAACCAGACTATCTCCAAGATCATCAAACTTACCCTTAGGAATTGCAGCAAGTGAAAAAATTGATTCAATTTCATCCCATTTTTCAATATAATCCTTGTAAGTGTAATATTTGATACGTCCCAGTGAAGATTTATCATTTATTGAGGGTTTCTTTGTGCAATCATAGACAATGAACTCCTCAAAATCTGTTAGAATACTTATCGGTAACTGGGCACTCCATGCATAACGGCGGAGCTGATATGCGGGTTCTGGATTTTCCTTGAGATTCACTGCCGGCTTTTTTGCCTCAACAAAAAATTTTCGAACTCCGCCAATTCTAAAAGAATAATCCGGAGCTTTTGTTTTGCTACCGACCTTTACAGCATCTTCATGGATAACTTCCTTGTATCGCTCATCATGTCCCTGTTTGTTATCTACATCCCATCCTAATGCTGTAAAAAATGGGTCGATGAATTCTCTTCTTACTTGTGTTTCATTGTAGGAATTTGATGTATATTTCGCATTGTACTGATCAAAACGTTCTACAAGTTCGATTATTTTTTGAGGGGCTGACACATTATCACCTTAAACATTAAAGAGGAGAAAGACAAGTTTCAACGTTCCCATATAAGATACACTCCAAATGACTATTCATTGTTAAACTGATTTTTGTCATATAATATGTATTTTTATACTGTATCACAACATATAATAATTTTTTGATTTTTATGTGACTAAAAATTTTGCGCTCGTTTTTGGAGTTGTTTGGTTTTGTGCTTGGTGGTCGTCTCAGCGGGATGCAAGATAACTATGTAGGCTATTAAAGCTGGAACTCATCAGGAGTCTTGAAACAAATAAAAGATAATGGAATATTTAAAACTCTACTTTGTGCCCCCCATTTCCACAGTATTAATATACAAATATTGTTATATACACATTTCAAGTCACAGACCCCGGCAGAAATATACTAAAGCCTGCCCCCTCATCACTCAATCCCACACATATCCTTCAGCCCATGCCCTGTAGCCATACACACCACAGTCTTACCCTCCAGCTCCCCGGACACCCGCCGTGCCCCCGCATACGCCACCGCACCACTCGGCTCCACAAAAATACCATGCCCTGCCAGAAAATCACGCACCTCAATAACCTCATCATCAGAAACACTCACAGCCTGCCCCCCAGTCTCCCGAATAGCACACAAAGCCCCCAGCCCGTCAATAGGATCACCGCACGCGATGGCAGTAGCCACAGTCTCAGGATCCACCACAGGAATTATCTCCATGGAATTATTCTCCCAGGCATCCACAACAGGGCGGCATGCCTCAACCTGTACACCTATTAAAGTCGGTTTGCGTTCAATGACACCCACCTCGTACATGTCTATGAACGCCTCGAAAATACCCCAGATAAGAGTCCCGTTACCTATAGGTGCAACAATCACATCAGGCACCCGCCAGTATAACTGGTCAGCTATCTCAAAGCCGACGGTCTTGGTCCCCTCTCCCCTCCAGGGATAATCACCTGTAAGGAACGAATCCGTGTGTGCTATCACATACTCTTCGGCCTGCTTCATTGCCAGTGAGTAATCGCCATCAACAAACCGGATATCAGCCCCGTACGCCCTAATCTGCTTGATCTTAGCCGCAGCCACAATATTAGGCACAAACACAATACATTCAAGCCCGGCAAAAGCAGCATATGCCGCCACCGAAGCACCCATATTGCCTGTAGAGGCCAATACCACCTTCTCCTTTCCATACTCCATCGCCTTGGTGATCTCAAGGGACGAGCCCCGGTCCTTGAAAGAACCTGTGGGGTTCATAGCCTCGTATTTCACCAACAACCGCCTGCATCCTATGTCCCGGGTAAGCGAATTGTTCTCAAGCAGGGGCGTGCCCCCCTCACCCATGGTAATGACATTGGACAGGTCCATCACAGGCAAGAACGCCCAGTATTTCCAGTGGGTGGGGCTCGCCCGCTTGAACGGGTCAGTAAGGAGGGATTTCCTTATAGAATCATAATCATACTCGGCATCCAGTCCTGAGTTACATCCAGAACACCTGGGAATTGGTTTGCTCTCAATCTCACCTGGTAGATGGTGCTTGCCGCATTTGAAACATCGAAAACCTGTTACATATACCATTTTACTTCTCCCTTTCATTTTAATTGTTGCCGTGACACCCTATGATTTTTCATCCGGTGGTGCAGTGTCCTTCTTGATAAACTTTGAAACGGGTTTCATCTTGCATTTCGCAGGCTGCTGTTTAAACTGCTTCACCAGAAGCTCCTCCAGTTCGTCATCGGTCAGTTCATTATCTTTTACCATAGAATAAGATAATGACTAATAGTATTTTACAATTATTCAAGAAAATCCTCCCACCGGTCGGATTAACTTGAGTGTGTAAAGTTATATGGCATGTGTCAGATAAAATAAAAATCCATGTGATTTTTTGCAGATAGTGTGTAAAACGACAAAAAAAAAGAGATATGGCGCATGACATGCGCCAAGTCCGGATTATAGATCTATCAGGTGTTTAGGCTCTTCTGCCTTAACTCCCGCTGCCTTATCCTCTTCTTCCTGGGATTTGATCTTCGTAGACAGACCCATAAGTTCAGCCACAAGCACGATCATGTCTTCCACCTGCATCTTATTCTCAGGATTATCTCTCAGATCGAAATTGGTAGAACCCTGCTGGTCATATACATTATCCCTTCCATCACCAATATTCCGGCGGCAGAACGGACAGCAAGATGACAGGATATCTGCATCAATAGCCTGTGCATCCCTGATACGCTCGGATGCGATATCAAGCGCTACATCAGCTATTCCGGCCTTTACGCCGCCGCCTGCTCCGCAGCACCGCTGAAGTTCCTTGATCCTGTCCATTTCCACGAATTTAAGACCTGGCAGGTTATCTAATACTATTCTCGGTGTTTCATACACACCACAATGCCGTCCAAGATGGCACGGGTCGTGATATGTGATAATCTTGTTATCAAAGGACTTCTTCCATTCGATCTTACCCTGCTGGATGAGGTCTGCAAGTAGATCAGCTACATGTACTACTTCAAAGTTGGGTTTTCTACCCAGTTGTTTCGGCCAGTCTATAGTTGCAACCCTGTAGCAACCCGCACATGCGAACATCACCTTTTTGACTCCCCTTGCCTCCAGTGCTTCCACATTATGTTTGGCGTTTATGAAAGGGATATCACCTTTGTGAGGCTGGCCTGTTCTTATAAGAGCAGAAGAACAGCACGTTTCCTCTTCTCCCAGATATATAAATGGAACATTCAGGTGATTTAAGACCCTGGCTGTAGCGACTCCAAGTACCTGCTGGTTAAATCCGGCAGTACATCCTGCAAAATAAGCCACATCTGCCTCTTCGGCTATCTCAACATCATCAGGTATCCAATCCAGTCTTTGTTTCTGGTCTTTCATATACGGATTACGATACTCACCAATAAGCTTTGGGAACATGACAGTCTTTCCGTACGGACCATTGTCCCTCAACACAAGCTGCTGTCTGGTGGCCTCATACATATCAACAGTATTTATACCGGCTGGACATACCGAAGCGCAAACTCCACAGGTACTGCAGTGGAAAAAGGCATCTGAGAAATCCTGGATATCATCTTCATCAAGCCGTTTCGGGCCGAATATTTTTGCCTTTAAGCCGTAACTCTGTCCCATAAATTCTCTGAACCGGCTGATCTTGTTCATCGGGGAATATTTCCGGTCCCCATCCTTTGCATCCAGAACAGGACACCATTTATCACATTCCCCACATCTGGTGCAGGCATCGTACTGCATCATAAAAGTAGGATTAATTACATCAGTCTTGATATATGGCTCTCCTTTTGGAATTACAGGTCTTGTTTTTTCTTCATCTGCCATATTATTCTCCTCCGCCATTTACAAGAATGACCATTGGTGCTGCTAGCATATGCATATACTTGCTGAACGGAATATATGCAATACAGAACAGCAGTGAAATTGCTACATGGAACAGTGCAAAGGTTTCGGCTAATGCTACATCGCTGCCAAGGAAAGTCCATGCACCTGCTATGGCATCAGGTCTGAAACCTTCTGCCATAAAACCTGTTATGGTGATTATCAGTGTACCCAGGACAAGTACCCAGTCAAACATTTGAGTGCGTTTGACAACATCTGAAATTGCCACACGTCTTACAATCGCAATGATAAGTCCTATTAACAGCATATATCCAAGCACTTCATTACCAAAGTCAAGGCTGCTTCTTATGTCCACCAGCTCGAATTGTCCGATTCCGATCTCATGCAGCACTTCAAATACTGCAAAGATCATTGAAAAAATGAACATACCGATCCATCCTACAAATATCAGCATATGCATCACCCATCTAAACGGACTGCGTCTGAGTATTCTGCGCTGCAATAAAATATCCAGTACTATTGTGCTTATAAGGCTTTGCCTTTTATGGTGTCCCAATTTTTCATGGTTAATAGATTTTAAAAAGATCTTCAAGAAATGAGACGCACTTCCGCCGCCCCATTTTTGCATATTCAGATACATTCCTAATAAAAATATTAGAATTGCGATCATTGCAATTCCTATCATCATATAAAATGAAGGTATTCCCGAATAATAGCTAAATGTTTCACTCATTTGATATTTTCCTCCTATCGGTGAAATTATTGATTGTTCTGATCAGATTAACTAGCAGGACCTGCATAAATGATTCCTCGCAAGTTGAATTATCTTGGCATCTAACTTATATATATTTTGCGTATTTTTGTTTTACAGTATTATGGCAACAGCTATTTTTATAATGAAAAGCATATTATAATCATCAGGATTACGTAAAAGATATTATAAGATATGCCAGCTATAACATTTTAACAGAGGCAAAATGAGTTTTAGAAATTTCATTGAACAACTAAGGTCAGACCAGTTATTACATGAGATCAATGATAGTTGTTCCCCTTACCTGGAAGTATCAGGATTAGTACATAAAAAAAAAGGTCCCGTTCTTTTTAATGATGTAATGGGACATAAAATTGTAATAAATATTATCGCAAACAGGCAGTGTATGGCGGCAGCACTGGGAACTACACCAGAGAAGATGGTTCATTACCTCGCAGAAAAAGAACCTGATGGTGAAGTGATACTTGTAGATAACACCCCCTCAACAGAGGTCATAGAACCTGAAGTAGACCTTGGCAAGGTCCCGATACTGACATATTTTAAAAAAGACGGCGGACCTTATATCACAGCCGGAGTAGTAGTGTCAGAATACGGTGGTATGTGCAATGCATCGATCCATCGATTAATGGTAACGGGCAAAGATACCTTAGTGGGTCGTCTGGTAGAGAACAGGCATACATATAATCTCCAAAAGGCTGCATCTATAGCAGGTGAGCCACTGCCCATTGCAATAGTTATAGGCATAGATCCTGTTATACTTCTGGCAACCACCACAAGAGTACCTGAAGGAAAGGAATTCCAGTATGCCGGGGCACTACAGGGTCGGCCTGTCGAGCTATTTAAACTTGATAACGGCATCAGTATCCCGCATGCAGAATGGGTGCTGGAAGGATATATTGAACCTGATACCACTGTAGCTGAAGGTCCTTTTGTAGATATCACAGATACCTTAGACATCATCAGGCAACAACCGCTGATCAGGATCACCAAATTCATGCACCGCCGTGACCCCATCTACCACGCCATCATGCCGGCAGGAGGCGAACACAAGATGCTCATGGGCATACCTTACGAACCCCTGATCCTGAAAGGGGTGGGGGAAGTTTGTGATGCCCGCAATGTGGTGCTGACCGAAGGTGGCTGCTCATATCTACATGCCATTGTCCGGATACACAAGACCGCAGATAACGACGGGCGAAAGGCTATTGATGCAGCATTCTCGGCACATAAGAGCCTGAAGCATGTAATAGTGGTGGATGATGATATTGACATTTTTGACCTGTCTGATGTGGAATATGCCATAGCAACAAGGTTCAGGGCAGACAAAGACCTGGTCGTGTACCCTAACGTACGGGGCAGCAGCCTTGACCCTATGTGTTCCCCTAACGGGAATACTGCCAAGATGGGGCTGGACGCAACCATGATACTGGGAGAAGAGCACAAATTCAAACGGGTGACCCCTGGGGGGGACTAAAAGCTTGCACCTGACACAGGAAGAAGAGTCTGTCCTGGAAGGTGATAGTGGTCCCACGCTTAAAAAAGCCATGGAGATACTTACCACCCTTGGCGATATCTATGGTGCTGACTCACTTATACCGGTAAAGAGCGCCCAGATAGCAGGCGTGAGCTACAAGACCATTGGTGATGCCGGCCTGGAATGGATATCAGACCTTGAAGGCACAGTTGTAGTGCCTTCCATCCTGAACCCGGCAGGTATGGACCTGGAGCGCTGGCAGGAGATGGGTGTGGATGCAAAGTTTGCATCCAAACAGGCCAGTATCATTGAAGCATACAGGCGCCTGGGCGTGAGATGTGAATGCACCTGCACTCCTTATTATATTGACAAAGAACTGGCTGCTTTTGGCGACCACCTGGCATGGAGTGAAAGCTCGGCAATATCCTACGCAAATTCGGTGATAGGTGCCAGGACCAACCGCGAAGGCGGACCTTCGGCACTATCGGCTGCGCTTATCGGAAAAACCGCCAATTACGGTTACCACCTGGACGAGAACCGAATTCCCACGATCGGATTTGAAGTGGATTGTAAATTAAAAGGAGCCGATTACGGTGCCCTGGGCTGCCTGGCAGGAGCCCAGGCCGGCTCAGGTGTACCCATGTTCAGGCTCAGGTCAAAGCCGTACGATACCGAATTAAAAGCCCTGGGTGCGGCCATGGCAGCTTCTGGGGCAGTTGCATTGTATCATGTAGAAGGTGTCACCCCGAAATCAGGGCACCAAGAGTTCCCGGATGAGACTATTATCATAGAGCGCAGGCAGATCGATGATGTATTTGATGAAGGATGCGGGAAAGAATGCGGAAATGAACCTGACCTGGTGGCACTGGGCTGCCCCCATTACTCTGCCAGTGAACTGGAGGAAGCGGCACGCTTACTTGAAGACCATACTCCTGCAAAGGAGGTATGGATATGCACGTCCCGCAGGGTCAGGGATGCTAATCCCGGACTGGTACGCAGAATTGAGGACAGCGGCGCAAAAGTGTTTGTTGATACCTGTATGGTGGTATCACCAGCCACAGACCGTTTCGGATGTGTACTAACAGATTCGGGTAAAGCCTTCAAGTATGTCCCGAACTTGTGTGGTGTAGGGGCCAGGATTGCACACATTAACGAATGCCTGGCAGGAGAGGATAGCGATTAGGACCTTAAAAGGCAGGCCCATCTCCAGGGGACAGGCCGAAGGTGAGGCACTGGTTACCAACCAGTCCATTTCATTCCTCGGCAGTATAGACCCTGACACAGGTGTAGTGGTTGAGAAGGGACACGAACTTGAAGGTAAGGATGTGACAGGGAAGGTCCTTGTGTTCCCTTCGGGAAAGGGTTCCACAGTGGGGTCGTATGTGATGTACCAGTTGAAAAAGAACGGGACTGCTCCGGCGGCAGTCATAAACAGGTCTGCCGAACCTATTGTGGCAGTAGGGGCCATCATATCAGACATACCAATGGTGGACAGCACCGAACCGGATGCTATTGATACTATCAGGACCGGGGACCGGGTCAGGGTCGATGGGACCAGGGGGGCTGTTGATATTTTATGAACCATACTGAAGATAATGGAACAGACAGGTCTGAAACCGAATCTGCTATTTTTAATATCATCGAATCCGAAGTGCCGGATTTCAGAATATATGAGTATGCACTTGAAGATGGTTCATATTTTTTTTACGGCAATCCAATAGATGACCCTAAGGACGTGATCAGACGGCTCTGGGTCCCAATTTCGAGTATGGGCTATGAAATCCGGATGGTCTATGAACTGGGTGAGTATGTACTTGTAATAAGCCCTGTTACCCGGAAGAAGGACCGGATATGGATAAATGTGGTACTGGCATCCCCTACAGTTATCACGACCATGTTCGTGGGTTCCATGATGTTCGGTATTGACCCCTTTTCAAATCCGACAGCTATATTGAAAGGTCTGCCTTTTACTCTGGCCATTATGTTCGTGCTTGGTTCGCATGAGATGGGACACTATCTGGTAGCAAGGATGCACGGTATGAAAACCTCATTGCCGTATTTCATTCCTTTCCCCAGTTTAGTTGGGACCATGGGTGCTGTGATTAAACATAAAGGACCGATCCCAAACCGGAAAGCCCTGTTCGATGTGGGTGTGGCAGGCCCAATTGTAGGACTGTTTGCATCAATAATAGTAACAGTGATCGGCCTATCTCTTGCCCCACTGAACACAGTTATCCCGGAGGGGTCAATGTTCTTAAAGTTATCACTCCCGATACTGTTTGATATTATCGGGTACCTTGTAGGTGGGATTGGGGACGAAACTGTTATGCATCCCGTGGCCTTTGCCGGATGGGTGGGTATGCTTGTGACCGCGCTGAACCTGATACCTGCCGGCCAGCTTGACGGTGGACATATGCTGCGTGCCATGCTTGGTCAAAAGTCGGCCTATGTATCTGCCGTGGTACCTTTCGTTCTGCTTTCTCTTTCATTGTTCATCTATTTCGTGATGCAGCAAAATGGTGGTATGTGGCTGTTCTGGGGATTGTTAATCACATTGTTTGCAGCGGCGGGTCACCCTGAACCCCTGGAGGATTCGGATGATCTGGATAGCAGCAGGATAATGTTGGGGGTGCTGGTCTTTGCAGCAGGCCTGTTGTGTGTAACACTCGTCCCGATCCAGGTGTAGGGGGTTTGCAAACCTGGGCAGTGTGAATTTCAGGCTGGATAGTAAGAACCGCAACAGCCTTGCCGCCCTTATGCCACTGGTTCCGGGGGCGCAGGTGGTGCATGGGCCGGTGGATGGAATTATGGCGTATAGTTTTGCTACTGCACAGGCAGACAAGGTCTTTGATGAAATAAGAAATTCATCTACTGATTCTATCTACATTGCAGGCGGCCCGCACCCTTCGGCAAGGCCCGGTGAATGCCTTGAATATTTTGACTATGTGGTAATAGGTGAAGGGGAGGAGACCCTACCAGAACTTATTCGCAGTATCGGCAACGGTGATCTTGATCCGGCTGATGTGGAGGGGATAGCGTATAAGGATGGGGGGCGGTGTGTGATCAATGGAAAAAGACCTCCAGTTGACCTTGATAAGTATCCTCCGTTCTCAGTAGACGGGCTCAAGGGCTATATCGAGATCAGCAGGGGCTGCCCTTATAGTTGCGGCTACTGCCAGACACCACGCCTGTTTGGACACAGGATGCGCCACCGCAGCCCTGAAGTGGTAGCAGAATTTGCCGGTATGATGCGGGATGTGAGGTTCGTTTCACCCAATGCTTTTGCCTACGGCTCAAGCGGGCAGGGGGCCGAACCCGGTATGGTACAGGCATTGCTGGAGGCCATCCCTGACAGGTGCAGGATATTCTTTGGTACTTTTCCGTCAGAGGTCAGGCCAGAGTTCGTGACCAGAGAGATGCTTGAGCTGGTGAAGCAGTACTGCCACAACACATCATTGAGCCTTGGCGCGCAGAGCGGTAGCCAGAACGTGCTGGATAGAATCAGCAGGGGTCATACGGTTGAGGATGTGGGATATGCTGTCGAACTATGCAGGGACTACGACCTTACACCTATTGTGGATGTTATATTCGGGCTGCCCGGTGAGACAGTTGCTGACCAGCAGGAGACGCTGGAACTTGTTGAATTTGTGGTAAATAAAGGCGGGCGCATACATTCCCATTACTTTACACCACTGCCAGGGACGCCGCTGGAGTATGCAGTGCCGTCACCTGTGGGTAGGGATGTGAATCGGGTGATGGGTCGGCTGGCCCTGGGCGGGAAGGTTACGGGTGTGTGGGAGCCGGATGTTCGCAGATGAGGGTATGTCCCGGAATGTAAAAATCGCAATGCTTGTGGGCTCCGGGATATGCTTAAATAAAAAGTGACATGATTGTTAACAGGTAGAATATTATGATATATAATGACAGGATCGTTATTGATCACGCTATTTTAGGCGAGAAACCCATCATCAGGGGAACACGTATCTCAGTGGAATTTATCCTCGAGTTGCTGGGAAATAACTGGTCGCATGAAAAGATCATCGAGAACTATCCTCAACTTGAGAACGAAGATGTTTTGGCTGCGCTCAATTATGCTTTGCACCTGCTTAAGACGGAACACATTTATCCTGTACCCCAGAAGTCTACTGCATGAATTGTAGCAATATAATTGTTGCTGATGAGAATATACCGATTTTAGTCATACGCGGCTTAAGAGCACGCGGATGTGACATCGTATCAATTGTAGAAGAAGCCAGAGGATGCAGTGATGAGATTGTACTTGATATTTCCATAAAACATAAGGCTGTATTGGTCAGTTTTGACAAGGAATTCGGCAGTAGGGTGTATCGTAATATACCAGGTGCCTTATGCGGATTTGTGCTGTTGCGAATTCCACCCCTCTCTCCAGAATATATACTGAAAACGCTTGAGTGGCTTATTTTTGAATCTGGTATTGAACTTAAAGGAAATTATATTGTGATTGATAAGTCAAAGGTCCGTTCTTTTCCCATGGTTTGAGTGATGGGAAGACGAAGATAGGTTATGCTATTGTTATTGTACCTGACGTGGTATCCAATGTAATTATTTGTTGGGGATTCCCTCAAACAAACAATCAATACTTTTTGTAATTATTGGCGATTGTTTACAAAATATTAATCCAATAAAGTTAAAGATTATTCCCTCATAGCAGGTAGATAATATCATGAAATTGACCAATAACCATATATTAATAACCGGCGGCGCAGGCTTCATCGGCAGCCACGTTGTAGATCATCTCATAAAAAAAAACAGGGTCACCGTACTTGATAACCTGAGCTCCGGCAGGATGGAATTCATACAGCACCACATGGATAATGATAATTTCAAATTAATCGAGGGTGACTTGATGGAACCAAACACCATCACCTCTGCCCTTGATGGCATTGATATGGTGTTCCACCTGGCTGCCAACCCTGACGTGAGGCTGGGGGCAGAAGACACAAAAGTGCACCTGGAGCAAAATATCCTAGCCACCTACAACCTGCTTGAAGCCATGAGACAGACAGGGACCGGCCGGTTAGTATTTACATCCACATCCACAGTGTACGGTGCTGCCAGCATAATGCCCACACCAGAGGATTACGGACCCCAGGTACCAATTTCCCTGTACGGCGCATCGAAACTGGCATGTGAGGCATTGATATCCTCTTACTGTCATACTTTTAACTTGAAAGCATGGCTCTACCGTTTTGCCAACATTGTAGGCAGCAGGGGCTCCCACGGTGTGCTTGTAGATTTCATTAACAAACTGCGGGTGGACCCGTTCAACCTTGAGATACTGGGTTCGGGCAGGCAAAAGAAATCGTACCTGGATGTGGGTGACTGCGTGGATGCCATGGTGTTCGGGGTGGAGCACTCGGACGAGACAGTCAATATTTTCAATATCGGGTCAGAGGATTCCATCGATGTGGTAGGCATTGCAGATATCGTTACCAAAAAGATGGGTTATAGTGATGTGAAATACAGGTTCACAGGCGGGGTAGACGGCGGTGCTGGCTGGAAAGGAGACGTGAAGTTCATGCTGCTGTCCATAGAGAAATTAAAAGCCCTGGGATGGGTGCCCGGTCACAACTCACGCCAGAGCATTGAAATGGCAGTAGAATCGTTATTGAGAGAATAGAAGGGTTGTATTATCAGAAGTACAAAGATCGTATGTACCATCGGACCGGCAAGCAGTAGTGACTCTAAGCTCAAACAACTTATCGGGGCCGGAATGAATGTAGCCAGGCTGAACTTCTCTCATGGCACCCATGAAGAGCATAGCGAAACAATCCACAGGATAAGGGAGATTTCAGACCACACAAAAAGCCATACAGCGATTCTCCAAGACCTGAGCGGTCCAAAGATCCGGTTAGGAGAGTTCCCTGCGGGTGCCGTCAAAATCGAGAGAGGAAATGAGTTCATTCTCACTGGAAGGCAAGTGGCCGGGGATGAGCATATAGCCTCAGTAACCTACCAAAACCTTCCAGAGGAAGTGAAATCCGGAGATACAATCCTGTTATCCGATGGACTCATCCAGCTTAAGGTAAAGGAATCGGATTCACGCGATATTAAATGTGAGGTGATAATGGGTGGTGAATTATCATCCCATAAAGGTATTAATCTGCCGTTAGGGACCCTGAAGATACCGTCACTGACAGCTAAGGACCGAAAGGACCTGGAGATGGGGATAAAAGAAGAAGTTGATCTTATTGCCCTGTCTTTTGTCAGGAGTGCGGGAGATATCCACAAGGTCAAAAAGATATTAGAAAAAAAAGGCGTTCAGATCCCTGTTATTGCAAAGATCGAAAAACACGAAGCCTTAGAGAACATAAATAAGATCATTGATGCAGCAGACGGCATCATGGTTGCCAGAGGTGACCTTGGTGTGGAGATACCAGTTGAAAATGTTCCTGGTGTACAGAAAATGCTGATACGCAAATGCAACCGGGCAGGTAAACCTGTGATCACGGCAACACAGATGCTCAGGAGTATGGTAGATAATCCCAGACCCACCAGGGCAGAGGCTGCAGATGTTGCTAATGCCGTACTGGATGGTACCGATGCCGTTATGCTTTCAGAAGAAACGGCTATGGGGCGGTTCCCGGTAGGTGCCCTGAAAATGATGTCCAGGATAGTCTTAAAGATGGAAAGATCCGTGGAATTCAAAATTGCAATGTCCAATCGTGATCTTCCTGAAGGGATCTCGGTTGCAGAAGCAATCAGCCATTCAGCAATCCTCGTGACCCGGCAATTGGATGCGGCTGCCATCATGACACCCACCGCTCATGGCCGGACTCCAACCATGGTGTCCAGGTACAGGCCTTCCATACCTATTGTAGCCTTGAGTTCTGATCCTGCAACGTTAAGGAAGCTTTCACTCATTTGGGGTGTAAGGCAGGTAGAAGTTGATTATTCAGATGATATGAATGTCATGATGAAACGTGCGAAAGAGGCTGCTGTCCAGACTGGTTTCAAGGAAGGGGACCAGCTGGTAGTGACTGCCAGTGTGCCGGGAGGAGGACCTACTAATTTGATAAAAATAGAGGTGATCTGATATGGAAGACAGGATCAGAGAATACCAGGGAATGTTCCCGAAACTTGGTGACCCTATATACATCGACCCGCTGGGTGCGGTTATCGGGAATGTAGAACTTGGGGACCATGTAAGCGTATGGTCCAATGCTGTGATCAAAGGCGACCCTTGTGCCATTAGTATCGGTCCGTGGACAAATATCCAGGATAACTGCACTGTGCATGCCGGGCCGGACAATGTTGCAAGGATAGGCGGGTACTGTGTGGTTGGCCACGGCGCTATACTTCACGGATGCACGATCGGTGATGGCTGCATGATCGGCATGGGGTCGATCGTGATGAACAGGGCAACCCTGGGGGACGGCTGCCTTGTGGGTGCAGGGACGCTGGTAACAGAAGACAGGACATTCCCGCCGGGCAGCCTCATTTTAGGCAGTCCAGGAAAGGTGGTGCGGGAGTTGAAGCCTGATGAGATCGAGGATATCCGCGAGGCTGTCAGGCATTACTGGGACACGGCACTGGGACATATGAAGGAAAAAACCTAACCATTTAAAATACTCAGAAAACGCCGTTTACAAGATAATTCATGATCCTGTGCCCCTTCACTATTCCCAGAGACCCCTTTTCCACAGAAAACTCATTATATTCAGTAACTTCATCCCCAACACCGTTACTTGACAGTACAGCAAAGGGTACCGGGTCATGTGTGTGGGTCCTGAGTGGGATGGGGGTCCTGTGGTCAGGCATCAGCAGTACCTTATAATCATCAAAGGCCGCCAGTCCGTCAAGGATGAGCCTCGCAACCTTGCGGTCGAAATCTTCAATGGCCTTGATCTTTGCATCAATGTCACCAATATGTGATGCCTCGTCTGCGGCTTCCACATGCACATATACGAAATCATCCGATTCCAGTGCATTGAGTGCAGCCTCTGCCTTCCCTTTGTAGTTGGTATCAAGGTAACCGGTAGCCCCTGGCACATCAATAACTTCCAGTCCGGCGCAGACCCCAAGTCCTTTTAGCAGGTCCACTGCCGAGATCATGGCCCCGCTAATGTTGTACAATTCCCTGAAGGTGGGCATGGACGGTGCCCTGCCCTGGGCCCACGGCCAGATCATGTTGCCTATGTTCTTACCTTCCTTTGCCCGGTTCTGATTCACTTCATGCCCCTCCAACAGCGGCTTTGAATCAATGATAAGCCGGATGAGCAGGTCCGAGTCCTGGCCGCCTGGCAGGAAATCCTGTACTTTTTGTCCCACCTGGTCATGGGGCGGCGTACACTGTGCGTCCAGTCCGCGACCGCCCGAGAGTACCAGCAGGTGGCGGTAGCTGATGCCGGGATAGAATTTTACTCCGCTGCTGCCGAGATGCTCGTCCACTGCCTTTATGAGTCCCCCTGCTTCCTCTGTGGAGATATGACCGGCACTGTAGTCTTCGATAATTCCGTCCTTTTCAGTTATTATGTTACATCGAAAGGCAATGTCGTCAGGTCCCAGTTCCACTCCCATGCTGGCTGCTTCCAGCGGACCCCTGCCTGAATAGTATTTGGCCGGGTCATAGCCCAGGATGGAGAGGTTTGCAACATCAGAGCCAGGCGGCATATCTGGTGGGATAGTTATTGCCTGCCCAGAGACTCCTTCCCTTGCAATGTAATCCATGTTGGGTGTATGGGCAAATTGCAGTGGTGTCTTGCCGTCAAGTTCGTCCAGTGAGTAATCTGCCATGCCATCGCACAGGAGTACAACATATTTCATTCTCAGGTTCACCTTTGGGTTTAGATGACCACATCTGATAAAAATGTTATATCCGGGATGCTAATAGAAAATAAAAGAGGCAATACCTAATTACCCTTATTCCCCATCCCTGCCATTTTCAGGAAGTTCTCAATGATCTTCAATCCATCCCCTGTTAGCACAGACTCAGGATGGAACTGCATCCCCTCCACAGGATACTCCCGGTGCCTTATCCCCATTATAATGCCATCCCCGGTCCTGGCAGTGACCTCAAGTTCATCTGGCAGGCTGGTCTCATCCACCACAAGTGAATGATACCTGCCCCCGATTATGACAGACGGCAGCCCTTCATATATCCCGCTTTTATTATGTATGACCTCTGATGTCTTGCCGTGTACCGGGCCAGATGGTGAATGGATAACCCTTGCCCCGTAGGCCACAGCAATGGCCTGGTGACCCAGGCATACACCCAATGTGGGTATTTCAGGCCCGAATATTTTAATTATATCAATACAGGTGCCAATATCTGCCGGATTATGCGGATTTCCAGGACCTGGCGAGATCACAATAGCATCAGGCCCAATCATCTCAACCTCGCCCGGGCTGATGGTATTTGGTACCACAACGGTATCGGGCTCGAACATTGACACATAATCCACCAGGTTCCACACAAAGGAATCCTTGTTGTTCACGAACAGGACCTTCATGCCCCACCCCCGATAGCTTTCATCATGGCAGCCATCTTCCGCTCGGTCTCATTGTACTCGTATGCAGGGTCCGAATCAGCTACAATACCTGCCCCGGCCTGGATGTATGCCTTCCTATCCTTCATGATGACAGTACGTATCACAATAGCAAAGTCCGCATTCCCGTCAAGGGAATAGTAACCCACACCGCCGCCGTAGATGCCTCTGGCAGTGGTTTCCATGTCATCGATTATCTCCATGGCCCGTATCTTGGGTGCCCCTGACAATGTTCCTGCAGGGAATATGGCCCTTGCCGCATCGAACTGGTCGCAGTCATCACGCAGCATTCCGGTCACTGTGCTCTCGATATGCTGTAGGTGGGAATACTTCAGTACGCTCATGAAATCTTCAACCTTCACAGTCCCGGGTTCGCTTACCATTCTCACATCATTGCGCCCCAGATCCACCAGCATCACATGCTCTGATCGCTCCTTCTCATCGCCCAGCATCACACGCGCCAGTTGCTCGTCCTCTTCGGGAGTGGAGCCACGGGGGCAGGTTCCTGCAATGGGATTGGTTATTAACTTCCTGTTGTGTACGGTCATCAGGGTCTCGGGACTGGCACCTATAATACTTGTACCATCGAACTCGAACAGGTACATATAAGGACTTGGGTTCACCTCACGCAGCCGCCGGTAAAGTTCCACAGGTGTCTGTTCCAGCTCGATCTCATAGCGGCGGGACAGCACCACCTGGAAGATATCACCATCAATGATATGCTGCCTTGCCTTTTTCACAGAATCTTCATATTGTGACCTTGTCATATTACATGAAGCATCATCAATTGGACATGCATCATATATTGAGAATTCAACTTTCCCTGCCTCATGTATCAAAGCCAGCATACTGGCGGCATCTTCAACAGCCTGGTTGTAGATGGATGTTGCATCATCATCTTTCCCGACAAACGGAGTTAACACCACATGTACAGTATCGTTCAGGTGGTCGAAAACAGCGGTTTTGCTTACCAGTGCGAACTGGGCATCAGGGAAATCCGATGTATGGGCCTGCGGCCTGTCCAGCCAGCAGTCGTACACCAGGTCATAAGCATTGAACCCGATGGCACCGCCCATGAATGTCTGGCGGTCAAAGGACGTACTGTTCAGGAATACTGCACCACTTGCCGGAAATGCCGAGCGTACAGCATCCAGTGTATCATATCCCTGCTTGATCTCACCTTCCAGCGCCCCGCTATTCCCGTTGGTATAACATACCTGTGCAAGGTTTCCTTTTACATGCTGTATCATAGGAGTCTGTGCCGGATATTCCAGTGTGACTCTCCTGTCCTTTACCGTAACCACGGCATCAGGGTCAGAACCCACAAAGGAGAAACGGGCATGACGCTGTTCCTTTTCCATAGATTCCAGGAGGTATGAATACCTCCATGCTCCACTGTTTTGTTCTTTTAAGGCACTGTATAACTTAAACGGGGTACAGGGTGCAGGAATATTTGCACTTAACTGGATGATAGCGGGTCTTTCCCCTGCAGCCAGTTCGCAGAATTGCGTCTTAGTCAGGTCAAGCTGCACGCTGTTCATTGCGTTCGTTGCATTCATTGAACTGACCTCGCATTATTGACAAACATCATTACTTTATCCTCATCCTTTATACCCCCGGTCTCAACTCCCGATGCCGTATCCACACCATAGGGCCGTACGGTCCTTATGGCATCTGCCACATTACCGGGATTGAGACCTCCGGCCAGTATGACAGGCAGGGAGGAGTGCAGGGTAATTTCATAACTTCTGGCCCAGTCATGGACGGTCCCTGTACCCCCGGTCTTACCGTTTATTTTAGTATCAAGCAAAATAGCATCAGCAATATTGTCCAGTTCGTTTATTTCATCCACAGCACTATCCACATCAGTTCCACTATCAATATGTATGGTCTTGATGAGCTTCACGCCAGTATTCTCCTTGAGGGCCCTGAGGTCTTCCTGCGACATGGAACTGTGCACCTGTACGGCATCAGGGTGAACGAAACGGGTCAGTTCAAGGGCATTGTCAAGGCTATCCGGCATGCAGACCATCACAGTACTCACCAATGGAGGTGTGGAGGCTACCAGTTCCCTGGCTGTTTCCCTGTCTATCTTTCGCGGCGTACTGACAGGTACCTCGGTGATAAAACCGACCGCATCAGCCCCGTACTTCACAGCCGTCATTACAGAATCCAGGTATTTCATCCCGCATATCTTGACCCTGGGAAAGGGCAAGGTTTGGTATTGCTGTATCTGGTCATTTTCTGGTTTGTGCATGGAAATCCACAAGACTCCTTTTATCGATTATATCTATGAGATGTATTTTCCAAGCTGTCCTGTGTCGCCTGCCACTTCCACGAAACTTTTCAGCTTCTCCAGGGCTGCGCCGCTGTCAATGGTCTGCTGTGCCAGTTCCACACCGTCTTTTATGTCAGATGCCTTACCACCCACGACCAGCGCAGCAGCAGAGTTCATGATCACGATATCCCTTTTTGGTCCTTTCTGCCCCTGTAATATCTTCACAATATCAGCAGCGTTCTCCTGGGGGGTGCCGCCCCTGATATCTGCTATTGTTGCCCTGTCGAACCCCAGTTCTTCGGGGGACAGTGAATAGGTCCGGATTTTCCCGTTGTTAAGTTCTGCCACTGTAGTGGTGTCGATATTGGATATCTCATCAAGGCCGCTTCCATGTACCACAAAGGCCCGCCTGGTTCCCAGGATCTTCAGGACATTCGCCATGGTCTCGCATAATGACTCATCAAATACGCCGATGACCTGGGAGCTGGCATTGGCAGGGTTTGTCAATGGGCCAAGGATGTTGAACACTGTCCTTATTCCCAGTTCTTTTCTTGGTCCGCCCACACGTTTCATGGATGGATGGAACACAGGGGCCAGCATGAACCCGATGCCTGCTTTTTCGATGGATTCCTCCACCTTTTTTGGCGGCAGGTCTATGTTCACGCCCAGTTCTTTTAATACATCCGCACTTCCGGATTTTGATGTGATGGAATAGTTACCGTGCTTTGCCACAGGCACTCCGGCCGCAGCTGTAATGATGGCCGAGGCTGTACTGATATTGATGGTGTGGGATGAATCGCCGCCTGTGCCGCAGGTATCAACCAGCGTGCCGCTGACCTTGGGGTTGATGGTGTTTGCGGCTTCCTTCATACCCATGGCCATGCCTGCGATCTCTTCTGCTGTTTCGCCTTTCATTTTGAGGGCTGTGAGGAATGCTCCTATCTGGGCATCGGTGGCATCAGTGAATATACTGTTGATGGCTGACCTTGATTCTTCTGATGTAAGGTTCTCTCCTGCTGTAATTTTCTGGATGAATTCGATCATTAATATCACCTATATTCGATGTACAATAATATACATCGTTGTATAGATACGTACAATATATATAAGCTTTATGACATCCAAATAATTATTATATCTGCTTTATTCTGATTATTTGGTGCGAAAATACTTGATATCCCGTTGGTGACAACTGATACTATAGTGCTGGATAGTCAATGGTTAAAGAAGCATGTGGGAAAGTATATACTTCCCAAAATGTTAAAAAAATCAGATTTGAATATTTAACAAACATAAATATTAGTTCCAAAAAGGTTCGAGAGTGTGGCAAAACTATTATACTCTAAAATACAATTAGGATATTAATAAACAATGTAAAAAACATCCAGGCCATTGTTAAAGGTAATGTCAATATGGTAGGATATAGAAAGGTAGTAGAAGGTTATGGATTATCCAGGGGCTTGGCAGGATATGTTTTTAATATTAGTACAGACACTGTGGGGTTAATGGCTGGTGGGCTGGAATCTGCAATAGATGGATTTATTCAGGATTTGAAAGTGAAGCGACCAGATACGGAAATAAAAACCATAGAAATAAAGGAAGATATTATTTTACCTTCACCTTTTGGCAGGGTTATATCTGGTGATATGCGGGAGATTGGTGAAAGGCTGGACAAAGGTGTTAATATTTTATCTGACCATACAGGGTTACTTGCTGACCTGAAAGAAAACACATCAATATTGACTGAACATACAGGGTTATTAAAAGAAAACACATCAATATTGACAGAACATACAGGGTTATTAAAAGAAAACACATCGATATTGACAGAACATACAGAATCATTGAATAAACATACAGAGTTATTGCAAGGCATCAATGACAATTTTAATACATTACCAGAAAGGATTGCCGAAGCAATAGTGAAGAGATAATTTCACTTCATTTCTTGCTGTATATAATGTATAACTTACTCTACCTTTTTTTGCAATGTGAGAATATATTGTAAAAATTTTGAAATGAAAAGTTTACGAGAATGTAAACCGAATAATATAGTATATTTTATTGTGCTTCCAATATCACTTTTCAGTATACATTATCACTAAACAAACAATTATTATATATTATCAAACATTAGTGACCATAGTAAGAGGAACGGTTGAAAATGAATCCAAAAATAGGTATCCAGTTCATAGCTGCATTTATGATATTGTCAATGATCCTATCTTCTGTTGCATATTTCATAGGCTCTGACGATTCAAGTGACGAGAATAATAACCAACCAGACATAAATACTCCACAGAATGAGTATTTCAATGTTGGCGGAAAGCAGGTATTCCACAGCTTTAATTCTATTGCAGACGGGCTGCAGATGTCAAATCCGCAAACCATTGCTGCCCAATTCCTTGATGTGGAATATATCGAGTCCACTACTATAGAACCATGGAACGAGCAACTCCCCTTGAACCTGACCATGGTTTCTATGCGGAATAAGGCCGAAGTGGACAATTTGTACATGACTTCTTCCAAACAGATCTATTTTGCCCAGAATTTTAACAATGAGTTCCTTCTGCTTAGCACTATGACCCCGAAAATAGTATCCTTTGAATATATCGGGTTACCTTCAAGTGATAACCAGTACCTGCTCCTGTCACGACTCGATACAACCGGTACTAATGTCATGGGCGAGCCGACAATTTTCACACCAACACGTGAATCAGCAGAAGCTGTTATTTCTATCATCGAGAGCTTTGCTGTTCCACAAACTGCTTATGATACATTTAGCCCTGTGCTTAATTATTCTGATGATTATTCCGAATTCCAGATTGTGAACTCCCTGGTTGGGTTTGCGGATCTGTATTACATGGGGTTGCACAGGAATGATGATGGCTCATTTACCAGGACGACGATTTATTATAATCCGTCTGCTGAGAGTACGGCACATATTAATGAACTGGCCTTGAGTGGTCTGAAGCGCGGTTTTAGCCAGTATGATGTCACTACTGAGGGGGATATCCTGAAGGTTGTACTTACTGGTGAGTTTTCACTTGTCACTGGTGAGGATATTCAGTAATCTTATTTTATCCCATCCCATTTCCCTGAAATAATTATATACTGTAATAGTCCTATAGTGAACAGTACTTTAGTATACTTATTGCTGAGGCAGTTATAAAATTAGGATATGTGGTAACTTCTATGGATGGAGCAAAAAAAATACTAATATTTATTTTGATTATTTTGCTGATGCTAACTGGAATTAGTACAGCCGGGTCTTCGGATTCAGCCGAAATATCTGTCGATAACGGATTGTACAATAGAAATGCGATTTTATTAAAAAATGCACAATTTGACACATCGATACCACAACCTGCAGTTGTTAGTGCGGATATATTATCAATATCGCAGTATCCGAGTGATGTTGATGGCTATTATATTGTACAATTTTCCGGCTATATACGCGAAGAATGGAAACAGGCGGTAAGTGATACTGGTGCAGATATTTTTGATTATGTACCTAACAATGCCTTTGTCGTAAGGATGGACCCAGCTGAAAAATCCCGGGTGGAATCACTGGATGAGGTGCAGTGGATCGGGATTTACCATTCTTCATACAGGATTAGCCCTGCATTATCGTCAGCTATTTCTAACGCTGCCGGTATAAGTGCTGTGGCACAGGAGGGAAGTGGAGTGGAGGAGGCCGCCATTGTAGATATCATAATCTTGCTGTTCGATGCACATGACAACGAGCGTGTGCTGTCTGGAATCGAAAAGCTCGGCGGCGAAATAGTGGATGATGCAGGTGACATTATAAGGGTCAGGATCGATGGAAGTAAAATACCGGATATTGCTATTATAAATGGCGTGAGCTGGATTGAAAAATATGTCCAGCCTGTGATATTGAATGATGTTGCCGCAAATATCACCAATGTCTATGATGTGCGCAATACTTATGGGCTGACCGGCAGCGGGCAGATTGTAGCGGTAGCTGATACAGGGCTTGATACGGGCGTTGACGATGAGTCGATGCATGATGATATCGAGGGGCGGATAGGGGCACTGCATGCATGGTGGTCTGAAGATGGGGATACAGGAACTGAAGATAATAGCGGTCACGGGACACATGTTGCAGGTTCTGTGCTGGGAAATGGTTCACGTTCAAATGGTCAGTATGCGGGCATGGCACCAGAAGCACAGCTTGTTTTTCAGGCAATGCAGTACGATGGTTCCAACCCATCATATGATGGAAAGTTACTGATGCCGACCCAATTAACATTGCTTTTTCAGGAGGCGTATGATGATGGTGCTAAAATCCACAGCAATAGCTGGGGTTCTGGCAATGAGACCGAATCTGGCAATTATACAGCACAATCACAATATGTTGATGATTTCATGTGGAACAATCCAGATATGTTAATCATATTCGCTGCTGGAAATGAAGAAGTAACTGGCACTATAACCCCACCTGGTACCGCTAAAAATGCACTTACGGTTGGCGCATCGGAAAATGATAGACCATCCAAAGGCAGTGCATCCGATAATATAAGTGAAATTGCAAATTTCAGCAGCAAAGGACCTACAGATGATAATAGAATCAAACCTGATGTAGTAGCTCCAGGCACATATATATTTTCTACTAAATCAAGTCTAACGACAGGTACTGGTGATTATGTATATAAGAGTGGTACAAGCATGGCAACACCATTAACCGCTGGTACTGCTGCGCTTGTCAGGCAGTACTATGTAGAAAACGAATCCATTTTACCAAGTGCAGCCCTGTTAAAAGCGACTTTAATAAACGGCGCTGCCAATATGAGTCTTTCATCCAATGAGCAGGGCTGGGGTCGTGTGGACATTGAAGAATCCCTGTTTCCAGCATCGCCACAAACCATGCACTATCATGATGACATCAACCTCGATACGTTAGAATCATGGAATGTTAGATATTATGTCAATAACAGTTCAGAACCATTACGTATTACACTTGTATGGACTGATGCTCCAGCCGCTGTTTTTGTGGGGACGACCTTAGTAAATAATCTGGACTTAACAGTAACAGGCCCTGGTGGCACATATTATGGTAATGGTGCACCAGATAGTGTGAATAATGTCGAACAGGTCGAACTTTCATCCCCGGCAGTCGGATTATATATCATAAAGGTAAACGGTACAAATATCCCCCAGGAGGTACAATCGTTCGCTATGGTGATATCCGGTGCAATAGATACCACACCACCTTCTGCCAGTGGTGAATTCCCTGCCAACAATTCATACACCAACAACACCACAGTAGCCGTAGCAGTAAATATAACTGACAGTGAAAGTGGTGTAAATCTTTCTTCCATCAATATGACTATAAACGGCTCATTAGTTTCATACACTAATACTATAATAACCAACGGCTACAGAATCCAGAACATTACTTCTGTGCCATATGGTGATGGGACAATCAATGTCTCAATAAATGCCACTGATAATACCTCAAACTTACTCACTTACTCATGGTCATTCACCATAGATACCACACCACCATATGCATCAGGAGAGAGTCCGGCAAACAATTCCCCAGTCTGTGACACCACACCACTGATCAGCGTAAACATCTCAGATAATGCATCAGGCGTCAACCCGGATAGTATCGTGATGAAAGTAAACGGCAGTACAGTGACACCCACAATATCCCCAATCACAGGAGGATACAAAGTCTCCAAACTTACAATCACACCATTTTCACATACACAAGTCGTAAACGTCACAGTAAACGCCACAGACAACAACAGCAATATCCTGAACCACAGCTGGTCGTTCACTTTCGATGGAGATGCACCGATCGTCACCAGCCCGAATGCAACTCCGGCAACCATCGAGTCAAATGGTACCGATACAACAAACCTGTCTGTTTCTGTCACAGACAGCTTAAGCGGCATCAATAGTGTTACCATAAACCTCTCAACCATTGACGGGTCAGCCACTGCTGAAATGACAAACTCCGGCGACACCTACTATATAATCACAAATGCAACCGGTGCACGTAACGGCACATATTACCTACCAATAAACGCCACAGACAAAGCTGGCAATTCAAACACCAGCACCGATATCACATTACATATCAACGACACAACTCCCCCCACATTCTCAGACAACATGCCCCTGTCAGGCACAAACAATACAAAACCCACGATCAGCATCAACGCCACTGACAGAGGGTCCGGGATCAATGCCAGCAGCGCCAATATGACCGTTAACAATACCCCAGTAATACTTTTAAGCACAAGCTCAGGATTCACATTCAATTTCACTAATACAACAGCGACAACATTCAGTCACGGTGATACCGTAAATGTCACATTCAATGTCTCGGATAACGAAGGGCACACTAACAACACATCATGGAAGTTCTACATCGATACCGCAGCGCCCACCATTACCATAACCTCCCCCGCTGAAGGCTATTCCACAACCACAAGTTCTGTCACAGTCACCTGCAATGTCAATGGTACAGGTTCACCCCCAAGTGTGACAGTGAACAGTGTCACAGCAGTGAACAAAACCAAGACCATCAACTTCAACGGTACTTTCAGTGCACCTGCATCCCTTACTGTTGGCTCAAATACCATATATGCAAACGTCACTGATGCTGCCGGAAACACAACCAGCACCCTCATCAATGTCACACGTACCAAATCCGACAACGGTGGCGGCGGTGGTGGTGGCGGTGGAGGCGGCGGCACCTCTGGCGAGGATTTCTACAACATAGCCGAGACCGAGACTCAGCGCGTCTCCGTCTTCAAAGGCGACAATGTGAGTTACTCATTCGAGAACACGCAAAACCCCATCCTGAACATCAAATTCACAGCAAAGGTAAGCGCAGGTAAGGTCGCCTCCAAGATAGAGGTCCTGCGAAACACATCCACAATGGTAGATACACCCCCACCTGGCAAGGTATATCAAAACATCAACATCTGGGTCGGCAACTACGGCTGGGCGACTGAGAAAAACATAAAAGATTTGACCATCAGCTTCACAGTCCCCATTGACTGGATAACGTCAAATAATATTGATAAAAGCAGCATTGCGCTCTACCGGTACAATGATGACTCCTGGGAACAACTGCCTACGGCGCTGACCACAAGAAATGAAAACAGCATAACCTTTACAAGTTCAACACCAGGCTTCTCACCTTTTGCCATCTCAAGTGAAACTGTTTCTATCCCTGCCGTCATTCCTACAGCTCACGATACACCTGCACCAGTGGCGACCAATGGATCCAATATCACTTTAAGCTCCCAGACAAATGAAATTGAACCCGGGGGCAAAGCAGGCACGGTCATGCTGTGGGTCCTGTTCATTATCGTTATCCTGGCAGTCACAGTGATCATCTACCAGAGGAAGGATGAAATACTGCAGGGAATAAACAATATGAGACAGCAGCGCGGGCGATAGTTATATTACCTATCGTGTAATAAATGGGCTCGAATCATATACCTGAATAAATAATTCAGCTTACGATCACATAATAAACCGATGAATAATGACGGACATCAACATGTCCGGAAGGAGATTTGAAAATCATGGCACAGGCAATATTTGTAAAATTTGACGTTCCTGCAGAACTTGAGAACAGTGCATTAGAAGCACTTGAACTTGCAAGGGACACAGGTAAAGTACGTAAAGGGACGAACGAAGCCACAAAAGCAGCAGAGAGAAGTACAGCCAAGTTGATATATATCGCAGAAGATATCAATCCCCCTGAGATCGTGGCCCATCTGCCGCCCCTGTGTGAGGAGAAAAATATCCCTTATATCTATGTAAAGAAACAGGAAGAACTGGGTGCTGCCTGCGGTCTGAAAGTAGGCTGTGCTGCGTCAGTGATCCTGGAAACGGGCAAATCCAAAGACCTGGTCGCTGATGTGGTCAACAAGACCCAGGCATTGAAGTAGGAACAAGATCATGTCAGAAAATTTAGGTTTTCCGGCCGAGATCATTGAGATCGTGGGCAATACCGGTATGCACGGTGAAGCTCTCCAGGTCCAGTGCAGAATTCTTGACGGCAGGGACAAGGGCAGGATCATCACCCGTAATTGTGTGGGCCCCATCAGGGTAGGGGATATCCTGATGCTGCTTGAGACATCAAGGGAAGCAAAGAAACTCAATACACGGTGATTTTGATGGAAGCACGTAAATGTTCGTTCTGCAAAGGTGACATCGAAATGGGTACAGGCAAGATGTTTGTTAAAAAGGACGGCAGTACATTGCATTTCTGTTCAAGTAAATGTGAAAACAACATGAAACTCGGCAGGATCCCCAGACGTGTTGAGTGGACTGGTGAGTACAGGAAACTGAAAAACAAATAATTTCATATTTTTTTTATCAGGTCGGAATTTAAATGCAGCTATCATACGTTATGGTAAAGCCGGACGGGGTACAGCGCAATCTTGTGGGTGAGGTAATATCCCGCATGGAAAAACGCGGATTGAAGATACTTGCCCTGAAGATGTACACGATCCCGGAAGAAATTGCCAGAGCCCATTATGCCGAACATGAAGGGAAACCTTTCTTCCAGTCACTGCTGGACTTTATTACCAGCGGGCCATCGGTGTCCATAGTTGTTCAAGGGAAAAACGCAGTATCAGTGATCAGGACAATGGTCGGTGCCACCAACCCATCTGAAGCGGCAGCAGGTACTATCCGGGGCGAATTTGGCCTGGATACGGGGCGAAATATTGTCCATGCTTCTGATTCTACTGAATCGGCAAATCGCGAAATCAGCATTCATTTTAGTGAATCCGAGATATCGCAATATTTGCGGATCGATGAACAATGGCTATACGAATAACTTATAACCAGGAACCAAACAATTCAAACTATCTTTGCAGACTTCGCGCTCTTTGCGGTGACCAAGATCATACACCGCAAAGAACGCAAAGAGCGCAAAGTGTTCAGGATATATGTCAAAGATATTATATTCTTGACTATAACAATGCTTTGTTTCACTAGCCTGCTATCTCAAGTAGAGATTATTAATATATGATTGATGCATATCTTTAAATTGTGTCAAGAACAACCTGTTATACATAGTTAAAATATTTTAGCAAGGGGGAAACCCAGTGGCTAAATCTGTTGTTAAAGAAAAGAACCTACGGACACCAATAGTGTGTGTTATGGGTCATGTGGATCACGGCAAGACCAGTCTTCTCGATAAGATAAGGGGCACAGCAATCGTAGACGGTGAAGCCGGAGCCATTACCCAGCATATCGGTGCAACTGAGGTTCCCCTTGATGTTATTAGCAGGATATGCGGTTCTGTCCCTAAGGGTAAGTTCAAGATACCGGGATTGCTTTTTATTGATACACCCGGACATCATGCATTTACCACCCTTCGCTCCAGGGGCGGAGCACTGGCAGACCTGGCAATAGTGATCGCAGACATTAATGAAGGATTCCAGCCCCAGACCATCGAAGCCATCAACATCCTGAAACATTACAAAACACCTTTTGTGATAGCTGCCAACAAGATCGACAGGATACATGGCTGGGACCCGCAGTCCATGTCATCTTTCATATCTTCCTACAATAAACAGCCTGAACATATCAGGTCAATGCTTGATACGAAATTCTACGAGATAGTAGGTAAACTGTATGAACTCGGATTCAGTAGTGATCGTTATGACAGGATTCGGGACTTCCAGAAAACCATTGCAGTAATACCAATTAGTGCAAAAACAGGTGAAGGATTACCTGATATACTCATGGTCCTGCTGGGCCTTGCCCAGAAATTCCTGGAATCCAACCTGGAATACCATGCTACAGGTCCTGGTGTAGGTGTAGTGCTTGAAGTGAAAGAAGAACGCGGACTTGGTACAACCCTTGACACCATCCTGTATGACGGGGAGATCAAGGTGGGGGATATGATAGCTGTGGGTACCCTGGCCGAACCCATAGTGACCAGGATCAGGGCATTATTAAAACCAAGACCCCTCTCTGAGATCCGTACAGAAGAGAAGTTCAAACAGATAAAGCATGTAACTGCTGCCGCAGGACTGAAGATTTCAGCACCCATGCTGGATGATGCAATATCCGGTGCACCCATAAGGGTGGTTACCAAAGAGAATACTGATGAGATATCAAAAGAGATCATGTCAGAGATAGAGCAGACCAGGATCGAAACTGACAATGTAGGGGTCATTATCAGGGCTGATACCATCGGCAGCCTGGAAGCACTGGTCAATGAACTGAAAAGCCAGGAAATTCCCATCAGGAAGGCAGATGTAGGGAATATTTCCAGACGGGATATTATTGAAGCTAAAGCCCTGGAGGATCCGTTATACTCGGTCATCCTTGGTTTTAATGTTGATATACTGCCCGATGCACTTGATGAACTCCAGAAAAGCGATGTCAAACTCTTTATGAGCAGTGTCATCTACCGGCTTGTTGATGATTATGAAGAACATGTGGAAGAACAGACTGAAATGACAAAAAAACAAAAGAGTGAGGCAGTCATAAGACCGGGCATGTTCAGATTACTGCCAGACCACACATTCAGGCAGAGCAAACCTGCTGTAGTGGGCGTGGAAGTTGAAGGCGGCATCATCAGGACCAGGCTGAACGTGATGAACGAGGAGGGCAGCCGGATTGGTTTTATCAAGGGTATACAGGAACACGGTGAGAATGTGGGTGAGGCAAGGTATGGCGCACAGGTTGCAGTGTCAATTGAAGGCCCTATCGTTGGCCGCCAGATCAATGAGGGCGACCTGCTCTATATCGAAGTACCTGAAAAACATGCAAAGATCGTAGAACAGGAACTTATTGAATCACTTAATCCGGATGAAATTGAAACACTTGAAAAGTACCTAGAGATCAAGCGAATAGGCAATCCATTCTGGGGCAAATGATATCAGGCCAGTCTCTTAACCAGTTCATCTTTTTTTAGGTTCACCAGTACACTCGTAAGCGTCTGCTTTGTAGATGTCCGGTAATATTCCCTGGTGATATGTCCAAAGGATTCCACAGCATCTTCCAGCAGCCCGTTGTCCTTTGTTCGTGCTCCCATCCTCACCTGGGTCTCGGCAATGGCCTGGAATATGGATGAGCGTTCGAACTCATCTCCCTGACCCGCTGAACTATCCACAGCTTTGGTAATGCACTCCCTGGCCATATCTTCCTGCCCCACATCAATGAAAAGTCGCGCCAGGTCAACGTAAGCAGATGCCCTGTATATATTCTGGCTGATAAGTTTTGACTTATCAATGATCGCCATTGCTCTATTTGCAGATCCAACAGCAGACGGAGTATCATCATTACTGTGCTGGGTCCGGGCAATACTCCTCCAGGCAGATGAGCGGTATGTATCATATTCAATGGTACCTGCAAGTTCTTTTGAATTTTCGAATGTGGCAGGCTCATTCTTTTTCATTCCCACATCTGCAATTGCGGCTACTACTCCCTGCAGGGCATGACTCCGGTCGTGTCCGGCTTCTGTATTGTCTGATAGTTCAAGCGATCGATCTGCCAGTTCTGCATCGGCTGTGTTTATAGCCACTCTGGCCGTGCCCCTGACAATGTCCACAAATGCCTTGGAACGATCGTGGTCGTCAATGATCTTTCCTGTAAACCTTACAGCAGCATCCAGAAATGTGGTGTTGTTTGTCTCGACTGCCTTTTGTGCCAGTGCAGCGATACCTGCCCTGTATTTTTTGGAGCGGTCGATATCGTTCGTTATGGATTCTGCATTTTTCTTAAACTCCCTGATAAACTCCGATGATGTATCATTGACCATAGTTAAAACCCCTTTATCTGTCTAATCGTTCCTGAACCTGAAATATACTCTTCTGTTATTCTTGCCCTTGTTCTCTGCCTTGAATATCTCAATATGTGGTATCTCGCCGGTATTTGCCACATGGGTACCGCCGCAGGCCTGCCTGTCAACCCCGGATATTGTTATTACACGTATTTCTTCAATCTCGGGCGGGAATGCATCCTTTAGTTTCACTACAGAGGGTATCCGGAATGCCTCATCCCTTGGCAGTATTTCAATACTGACCGGAAGACTTTGGTCTATTATCCCGTTGACCTTTGCTTCATATGATTGGATCTGTTCCCTATCAAAATTCTCAAGGCTGAAATCCACCCTGGTTTTTTCCTCTCCAAGCTGGTTACCTGATATCTGTGCTCCGGTCTCGTTGTGGATAATGGCACTGAGTATATGGCAGGCAGTATGGTATTTCATGAACAGGTAACGCCTGTCCCAGTCGATGACCGCTTTCACCCGGTCGCCTTTGACCAGCCCTGGCATAGCTACTTCATGGCTGGTCACACTGCCGAATCTGCCTGCATAAACCACAGGGAATTCCTTGTCGTCCTTTATCAGCAAGCCCGTATCATGGGGCTGGCCGCCTGAGTTCGGGTAGAACAGGGTCTTATCCAGCACTAAAAATTTATCGTCCTTCACACTTTCAACAGTAGCCTGGGATTCCTTGAGATAACAATCCTTCAGATATAGAGCTTCCATGATAAGAATATTCGGCAGACTATTACATAAAATTGTTGTATTTTTTGGGCTGTTAAAATATTTGGTATTGACACCATCAACCGACTTTACTCAATCTTTGCGGTCTTCGCGACCTTTGCAGTGACTGATAAAAACCCACCGTAAAAAACGTGACTGTCAATTATCCACCCAAAATATTTTTTATTTTATCACTGGCTTTTTTCATTCCGACAATGGTCAAACCTAAATTTTCATATTTATCTGTTACCACGCATAGTATCGCGCCGGAACAGACATTCATTATTAAAATATCACCTGATTCTGTATGAAGCAGTAAATATTCTACACCGCCTTTTTGCAGTTCTTCCACTACATGGCCAGCTGAACGGATTAACATGGCAACCATTGCACCAATGAGGTCAGCATCCACATTACCTGTACAATCAGACACCATCATAAGCCCGTCTTTTGATACTATTGAAGATGCCTGGATGTCACCAATTAACTCAATATCTTTCAAAACACTTTTAAGTTCGTCTGATTTTGTCAGACCTCCTTCTTTTGGTAACACCATTTACACTCCATTGAGCTGCAAATTAATCACCCCACATCTTCACAGCTGTCACGGCCATAAGATAAATTCCGATCACCAGCAGAACCAGATGTATGAGGATGAACAGTCTGCCTAACCAGGCCCATTCAGTATAAAGATTGGCATACGAATAATATTCCCTCAGTATTGAACCAAGCACCATAACAACGCCGGAAAGTGCTACTATAAGCCACCCACGCCGGAAAATGCGTAAACTGAATTTCTTGTAAGCATAAAATGAGATTACGACTATGCAAATGCCCATACACATATTGAGGAATTCAATTACTGTTGCACTGTTAATCCCCATGCATCTAAATAATTTATTATAAGTATATATATCTTATGATTCAAATATTATCATGGCTCCAATTATCTGATCGGAAGAATTGAAATGCATTATCTTATGCCGTAACTCTGCTTGCTTTTCGTACTGTCTGACTTCCTGACTAAAAATTGCACAACTAACAAACAACTTCACTTTGCAGACGAACAGGTTATATTTTATCAGGTATTATCCTTCCCACAATGCGCATTTCTTACCTTGCCCTGTCAGATACACGATGCACAGTACAGATACCGGGCTGCAACTTCAATTGCCGGGGCTGTTTCAGTAACCAGCGGCACAACTGCGGCGTAGAAGTGTCTGCGGCACGTATAGCCGGACATATCCCGCAAGGGAATGAAGTTATGCTGGCAGGAGGCGAACCCACACTTTACAGGCAGGAATTGCTGTCACTTATACATGAACTGGACGGGAAAAAGGTCATCCTGTCTACAAACGGATACCTGCTGGACAGGTCACTGCTGGAGAACCTTGGCGGTATCACCGTACACATTGACCTAAAAGCCCTTGACCCAAAACTGCACAGGTGGTATACAGGAAAAGATAACGCTACTGTGCTTGCGGCAATACGGATGCTCCATGCCCTTGATTTCGATTTTGAAGTGAGCACGGTCTACATTCCAGGAATTGTGGAAACCGTGGAGATTAAGAATATCGCCCGCTTCCTGTCAGGGGTCGGGGATATCAGGTATAAGATCATCAGGTATGTACCTGTCAATAATTTTTCAATCAGACCCGGAGTGCATGAGATACAGGATGCCGTAAATGCGGCACGTGAATATCTCGGGAATGTTTCCAGTTCCATTGAGAACAGGAGCCATCCAGCTGATCGTAAAATTGTAAATATCTTCTAAAGAGCAGGAATTTCACTGATAATCCCGATTACTTTCACCCCGCTCTTGGCTCAAGTATATTTACTCAAAGCCCAATCATTGATCGTACAATAAACAAGCGGGAAGGAATTGGATAAAACACCCCCTCGTATCCGTCATACAATCCTTCCCACATCCCCCATTTTTTTTATTTGTACTCCTACCTCAATTCCTGGGACTTATTAATTTATTCTGATCAAGTATGATAAATGAATTATAACAAAGAAGATCAACCGCAGAGGACGCAGAGTTTCGCAGAGGGTTGTTATTTCACTCTGCGTCCCTTTGCGCTCTCTGCGGTTTTTTGAATGGGCCTAAAAAATAATAAAAAGTCTCTGTTTTTACCTCAATTTCTGAGAATTATCTCTTCAATAAACCCCTGTACGATTTCCCGATCAGGTCATCAACCTGGATACCATATTCCCGTGCCATCAGTATCCCCAACACCTCAATACTGAACAGCCCCCCTTTTTTGTTTCGGCTCTTATTGATCTCGGCAATGATCTTCTGCTTTTCAAGACCAGTATTGATCATGATGCGCTCAATGATCTGCTCGAACACCTCTTTCTCCCGGAACCGAGATACATCGGGCTTAAAACCCATAGGTATCTGTACATCATTGATACCGAACTGTGCCTTGAGCATGTCTCCTTCCCTGGAAATAATGCCCTTTTCAATGGCTGAGTTGATAAAACCCCTGGCAGTATCCGGTTTGAACCAGCCCAGGTCCATTGAAAGGGCCATGACAAACTCGGTCTCCTTAATGGTATCTGTACCTTTGCGTTTAAAAGGCATGGCAGCGGTAAACAACAATTCGTTCATTGCAATTCCTACTCAACACCTTTATCTGAAATAGTAAGCTCCACAGACTGTCCCTCAGCCCTTGACCTGTGCTTGATAAGAGTAGCCCTGCGCTTATCCCGGCCTGCTCGTTCCATCTTGATAATAGTCTTTGACAGATGTTCACTGAGATTGCCACCCAAAGGCTGCAATTCTCCGCTTTCAACGTCTGTATATACCTGGTTTGTGATCACCACAACCATGTTGAACTTCCTTGCCAGCCTGTGAAGACCTGCCAGCATCTCGACCAGCTGCCGCCTGATATGCACATTCCCATTATCATCCGGAACCAGGCCCATCCGGTAATAAAGTGTGGCTGAGTCCACGATAATTAGCTCGATACCGGTTCCTGCCAGTTTTTCAACATCAGTGATCGCAGAATACTGCTGATGGAAATCAGCAGGTTCGTAGATGATAAGATCCCTTGCCATTTCCCTTGCATCACTACCCGCTATCTGGCTGAAGCGTTCAGCAGAAAAGCCATCAGTATCGATTATCACTACCCGCTCCCCGGTCCTTATACACTCCACAGCCAGAGACATACATATATTGGTCTTACCGGTCCCGGAAGCACCATATATCTGTGTGATAATACCGTGTTCGAACCCACCGCCCAGCAGGTCGTCAAGGTTCACGCTTCCCGAGTGCATGCGTTTATCAATGGCCATGTTCTTTTCATTTTCATTATCAGTATCTGCCATCAGGGTGAATACTCCGTTCGTATTGTTAGCATTATTAATATTATGTTCACAGGTCATTTATTGTCAATACAGATATGTTATCCTTTTCCCATTTATTGAGCGGTTGACCATCACTGTCGGGTATGCTTGTCAGTATCCACCCTTTACTGACATTCAGCGCTTCCATGAATAATTTCATTGGCAGCACATTATCATCAGAGGGAGCATCCATGTATTTTAATAACACCCTGTCATCTTCCTGCACTGCCAGAGCATCAAAGCTATAAGGCAGCCCTGCCGCCTCCACGAACTGCACATCACGGTATATATTGTGTTGCTTTAACCTGTTAAGTGCCAGTTCAACCAGTTCTGTGGGTGATTCGCCAAGTATTATCCCATCAGGCGATGTCGGTCTTTCAGCTTCAATGGTTTTAGCCGTGACCTTTAGCGGAAGGTCGAATATCTCCTGGAAGAACATCCCGGGATCGATCCTGACATAGGTATCATCTGCTATCAGGTAGACTGAAAGTATATCATCCAGGGTATCAGGGGCAATGCTGCCGTCATTCAGGATGTTGTCCTTTATCCTGTCTGTGAATTCATCCTTAAAATCCTTGATCTCGATTATGGGTATCCTGGCTGCAAGCCGTCTATGCGGACCTCTGTCATAGACCTTGAACCCGAAATCCCGATCAATCTCATCCTTCATACTTGTAATTATCACAGGCGACCTGGTCCTGTCCCCAACCAGGTCTTCCACCAGGCTGCTGTCAACCTTTACTGCCTTCTTACTGCCGATAAGCAGCAGTGAATCAATGTAGCGTATATCCTCTATATCGAAGCTGGAAAGCACGTCCTTTACATCCTGTATTACATCTGGTTCCGGTGTAAAGGTCCTGAATACCAGTATCCACTCATTACCAGCTCTTACAGTCCTGGACTGCCCTATTTCACTTACCGCATCATACAGACCATCGTAGGTATTGCCGTTCAAACCAAACACCATTCACAGAATGAAACTTAATGTTATTGTAGTCCTATATTGTATTCAATTGTATTGAAATAGTTTGTCAAATTATAGTATGGCAGGGAAACCATCTGTCGGTTTTTGGTTAATACAAATCAAATATCAGAACATCAAAAACGCAAACAGTGACACAATAACAACAGTAACCAGATTCAACCACAACCCGGCCCTGGCCATCTGGGGAATAGTAACATAACCCGACCCGAACACAATGGCATTAGGTGGAGTAGCTACCGGCATCATGAACGCCAGGGACGATGATATTGCCACAGCAGCCATTATCCCGAAGGGGGAGATGCCAAGGGTCACTGCAATGGATGCGGCAATTGGCATCAGGATAGTGGCTGTGGCCGTATTTGATGTTATCTCTGTGAATATCTTGGTAATAACAACAGTTGCCAGGATCAACAGGAATACAGGCATAGCCACAAGGAACGTAAAACTCTGGGATACCCATTCAGCCAGGCCCGTTTCTGCAAATCCCCTGGCAATAGCGAACCCTCCACCCATTAAAAGCGCAACACCCCATGGAACTTTTTCAGTATCCTCCCATGAGAGCAGTGAAGCTTCCTTTCTGGCAGGTATTACAAACAGCAGCAGTGCCCCCGTAATTGCGATACTGGCATCTGTAACCAGGGGGAAGTACTTACCCCACAACAGCCCACGGGTCATCCACAAGACCGCCACCAGGGCAAACACAATAAGCACATGTTTCTCCTCCCTGGTAATCTTGCCCTGCCTGGCCATCTCGGCCTTTATGACCTCACCGCTGCCCGGTATCTCATCTTTCCGGATACGGTAACCGATATGGGTAAGATAGAACCAGGTGATGACCAGCATGACAAACGCCAGTGGGAACCCGAAGTACGCCCATTCAAAGAAGTTTACCTGCACCCCGAACATGGACTGATAGATGCCTGCGAATATCAGGTTGGGCGGCGTCCCCACCAGTGTTGCCATCCCGCCTATGGATGCTGCATAGGCAATGGAGAGCATCAGTGCCACATTGAAATCAGGGTCCGATTTTTTAGCAGATATGCTGGCAATCACAGCGGTCCCGATCGGCATCATGACCATGGCAGTGGATGTATTTGATATCCAGGCAGATAAAAATGCAGTGGCGACCATAAAGCCTGCTATGATACGCCTGGGACCAATGCCTATGGTGTGCACCACAAACAGGGCAATGCGCTTATGCAGGTCCCATTTCTCCATGGCAATGGCAATGAAAAAGCCGCCTAACATGAGGAATACGATATGGTGTCCGTACTGTGCTGTTACATCGCCTACCTTCATGGCACCGAATGCAGGGAAGACAACGATGGGCAGCAGTGCCGTGGCAGAGATGGGGATGGCCTCGCTTATCCACCATACAGCCATCCAGATTGTGACGCCTGCTACAACTGTGGCGGCAGGGGACAGGCTTTCAAGTCCGGTAAATAGGATTAGAATAAAAAAGAGCGGACCGAGAACAAGACCTGACCTTTGCCTTATACCTTGCTTCACATTTATGTAATTAAAATCATTATATTTAAATCATATTAAGTTTACCTGTTTTTGGAGGTATGATAAATTGTATAAAAAATTGATTATTTTACTGGTGCTGTTTACATTAATAGCAGCAGGCTGTACAGAAAAGGATTCTACGACTATCTCAACAGGTGATGGTGATGCGGATATTAATGCCAGTGTACCTGATGACTCTGAAAGCGACGGTGATGCGGATACTAATGCCAGTGTACCTGATGACTCTGAAAGCGACGGTGATGCGGATACTAATGCCAGTGTACCTGATGACTCTGAACATGAATAGTGCCCGGTCGGAATGACAGTGGATATTGCAAATCCTTAGACCGGTGAGATAACGAGCAAGGAAATCGTAGGTATTGAGACAGTCGATGGTGTTGAGATGTGTAAGTCTTTCATTGACCCAAATACGGATGGTGTGGACGCAAAAATGACATACATGTTTTCAGAGGATGGCGAGACTGTCGAATGGATGTATTATGATGCTAACGGGAATATTATCTCGCAGATGAGCGTGAAAGACGGCACGATGACCATGACCGATATGGCGTGTAATGTAAATAGTTACGATTTGACTTAAGGATCTTATAAAAATTCAAGCACTTTCCCTTCCGGTTTTTGATTGGAAGGGTACTTCTCTTTTTTACATGTTCATGGCAAAACCCTGTTGCATTTACCAATACCCAATCCCGTTGCCCACTAAGGCAGCTTCACCCGAATCGTAAGCTGGTACTGCACCCTGCGCCAGAGCATCCTGAAGCGGGCCTTTGAGGGGGAGCTGGTGCCCCAGGAGCCGAATGAGGGGGTGCTTGAGCGGATACGATACGAAAAAGAGATACATGAAAAGAACAATAAACTAAAACGGAGGAAAACTCGTGGCAATAAAGCCTGATGAATGGTTGAGACAGGCCCAGTATGATATGGAAACAGCAGACTACCTATTCGACGGTGAAAGATATTTCTATGCTGTTTTCATGTGTCACCTGTCAATTGAAAAAGCGCTCAAAGGGTTGTATATTAAAAGATTCAACAAAACGCCACCTAAAACACATAATCTAATATATCTCATTGAATTCATTAACATTGATATTCCTGGGAACCACTATGATGTGATATTTACACTTAATAGAATCAGCGTTCCTGCACGATATCCAGACAATCTGCAGACAATATTGAAAGAGTTTAATAAATCAAAAACCATTGAAGTAATTGAGCAGAGCAAGGAAGTATTGAAATGGTTAAAGACAAAGTAAAAGATGCAGTTACTTTCCTACAACAATGCCTGACAGAAACAGGACTGGATGTTTCAAAGATAATTTTATTCGGTTCACAGAGCAGAGACAATGCCACAGAGGACAGTGATATTGATATTGCAATTATTTCAAAAGATTTCCGCAACAAAGATATTTTTGAGCGAGCTCGGTTAACAAAGGATGCCGAGATAAAAACAATTCGAAAATTCATGGTTCCCCTGGACATTGTTACGCTTACATCAGAGGAATTTGAAAATGAAACCTCACCTGTAGCCGAATTTGCCAAGAGCGGGAAAATAATGTTTGCAGCTTAACATCCAGTTCTAAACATGAACAACGAATCTGCAACCATAGTACAGCGACTCTGGAACTGCTGCAACGTCCTAAGTGACGACGGCGTAAGCTACGCGATTATGTAGAACAACTGACCTATCTGGTCTTCCTGAAAATGGCCCACGAGCGCACACGCCCGAAATCAAAACCCATACCTCGCCCCCGAAGCCTCCTGCGGCAGTTTCACCCGTATCGTGAACTGGTACAGCACCCTGCCGCCCTGCACCCGCAAATACTTCGAACTCTCCTTCCTGCTGCCCCCCATCACCTTCATTTTCATAGCCGCTTCAGTATCGGACAATGATACTGTTTATCGACCTGACTATCCTGCGTGCTGTAAAACCAGTTTTTCATCTATTGCAGGATAATATTTAACATTTAAACAGCCAATTAATACTGGGATTATTGATTTGAAAGAAAAGACTGCACGTGACCTGGTTGTTACGATTGCCATAATCCTTGTATCATTAACATTCATTATTTCTTTTAAAATCATTATCTACTCATTCTATACCGGGACGTTGATCTGGGGTATCATAGTTATACTTCCAATATTATTTTTCATGGCTTTTTTACTCGGAACAGTAATATTGGTCCTGAACCGTCTTAATAATGGATTATTTCGCTCAATAACGTTTAGTGACCTTGAATTCAGTGATGTAAAAATTCTTGACAAAACACATACCAAGACCAGGAATAAGATAGTAATTGTCACCAAACGTAGTCTGGTTTCGGCAGTAATCATTTCAATATTCATTTTAATTTACTCATTCTATACCGGGACGTTGATCTGGGGTATCACAGCCGCGGTTATGATAATGATTTTAACACCTGTATTTTCTGGATTAATCTCATTGATCAAATTTTTGTTAGTTGATGAAAACAAAACCTCCTGAAAATCCTTGCCAAAATATCTGCTTAATAAAATGGAAAAGTCACATATTTGGCATTAAGAGAAAATCAAAACCCATACCTCGCCCCCGAAGCTTCCTGCGGCAGCTTCACCCGTATCGTGAACTGGTATAGCACCCGCCCCCCTTCAACCCTCAAGTACTTCGAACTCTCCTTCTTACTACCTCCAAGCACCTTCATGATCCTGGCAGCCGCATGCCTGGCACTGGCCACGTTGGTGATATAGACATCAATCCCCCGCTTAACATCAAGAAACTCATAGTCTGCGCCGCCACAGTATTTCTCGATAATGTTTGTTAACGACCTGGCCTCATCCCCGGTTATCTCCCTGTCTGCCCTTACCTGCAGTATGGCATCATGTCCCATACATTTCTCCTGGCACTCCTTTCTCCCATTACCCTTTCTATCCTTCAATAATCTCCCTGAACCCGGAGCACACCACTTCCCTGCCTGTAAACTCCATCAGCCCCTTCCAGCGTTTTTGTAACTCACACAGGTCCTCGAAAGGATTGGATACAGGCACTGCATCGGTCCTGGCCAGCTCAATGTTTTGCAGTGCCTCTTCACTGCCAGCGGTATCGCCCTGCTCAAGATACTCTTCTGACAGCAGTCTGCACGCACCCTCTACCTTTTCCTCAAGGTCACTTCTTAAGAACCTGCCAGGGTACGGGTCAAGGTCTTCAGGAGCCACCCTTACCATTCCCTCTTTTACCACCTGCCCTTCCAGTTTCGCCCGCTCGTAAATGAAACGGTATATATCTTCACGCAACTGCATCCACACTGGATGGGACTTGGACGGAGGCAGGTGCCTGATGGACAGCTTATTGTCCAGGAAGAATGAGAAACCGAACATCCTGGCATTTATCAGGTAATCTATGTCCTCACCCCTGGGAACACCAGGGTCGAATGGCACCACAGTGAAAAGCTCCCTGTGTATGACCATATTCCCGCCAAACACAAATGGCGTCTCCTTCAACCTGGGTTCTGTCCGTATTATCCTATCAAAGCCTTCGTCCATAACCTTGTACTGGCCCCAGTATTCCATCCAGGGGCTGCGTTTTTTTCGGGTACGCTTGTCTCCATCTGACTGAAGGTAATACCCGGCCACTGCATGGACGATCCTGTCTCCCACCACGCTGCCCATAAACTCCTTTACCTTCCTTATGAACTGCGTGTCCTCGAATACCTCGTCGTCATCGATAAGTACAGCCAGATCCGAACCCAGTATGTGGGGAATAAAAAGGCACAGGTTGCGGATATTTGAATATCCCCTGAGTTGCAGCAGTGGAACATATTCATCTATGCCTTCACTGCGCAGCAAGTCATATATCTCTCCCAGGTGGGACGAAGCGAACAGCTTAATATCCACATCGACAGTCCAGGAAGCTTCATCGATAATACCAGCTACCTTCTCCTTAACCCTGTCCTCAATATCCCCTCCCGTAGCCGCAGCGATCACCACCACCTGGAAATCCTTATCTTCCAGCACATCCAGGCTTTGCAGAGCTCTTAGCAGTGTACCGTCCTCATCCAGGGGGGTGGGATGGTCATACACAGCATCTCCGGCTCTTACGCCATCCTTGCTTTTCCGTGCCCAGTATGACGGTATTACCATACAGACTTTCAAAGGTCCACCCCCCTTTTTCCGATATTATTATCCCACTATCTTCAAGCCTGATACCTTAACCGTAGGCGTAATAATATGACCCAGTACCCTCGTGTCACGGCCCGCACCGCAAATATTATGCAGCAGTTCGAACACATTCCCTGTCACCATCATGGACCTGATCGGGCTGCCTATATCCCCGTCCTCGACTAAAAACGAATTGCGTGCTTCCACACTGAAATCCCCTGAGATGGGATTGGCTGTATGAGCCCCGATAACAGAACCTACCAGCACGCCTTTTTGCGTCTCAGCAATAATATCGCTGGCCGGATACTCTATCTTCAGGTTCCTGACATCAATGGAAGTAGTCTGAGCATAATTGTTCCTCACCGCACTGCCTGTAGACTCCACACCATCCTTACCTGCCGTATATTTATCATACAGGTAAGTACCAAGCACACCGTTCTCCAGGATGCGGTTGGTCCTTGACGGTGTTCCCTCATCATCCGAGCGGGCCGATCCTATACCACCCTCCAGCAGCCCGTCATCCACAATATCCAGGCCGTTGGCACCTATTTTCTCTCCTAATTTACCTGCCAGTGCCGAGCGCCCCTTCTGGATATTCTCGGAGTTTAACGAATTGAGAAATGTACTTTCCAGAATATCGGCTATTGCACTTGGTTTAAGCAGCACGTCGGTCCTGCATGTATCGACACCCACACTGCCTACACCTTCCAGTGCCTGTCTGGCAGCTTCACTGCCTATATGGAAAAAATCAATATCAAGGTTACGGGAGATATCGAACTCGTAAGCAGTGGATATCTCATTACCATCCCCTGCCCGGCACTCAATAAAACCATCAATCCTTGTGGAAGCTTCCCTCACTTCAACACCACTGGAGTTCAGTATCACATAATCTGACCCCAGACACGTGAACTTCCCTGACGTAGGTCTTGCATCATCCAGCGATACCGCCCCATCGATCATCTTCATGGACAGGTCGATGCAGGTTTCCACATCTATATTGGCTATCCTGGGATCGTGTATGCCTGTTACCGCCCTGTATTCACAAGCCTGCGGCAGTCCTGTCCAGTCAGGGTCGCCGCGCCGTACCCTGGCCGAACTTGTGGCGGCTTTTGCCGCATCTACAATGCGCGCCGGATCATTTGTGGACGAAAAACCCACTGCACCATTCACTATCGCCTTGACACCAATTCCCTTTGAAAAACTTTCCTTTGCAAGGTCGATCCTGTCCAGCTGGATGTCCACATTGACACTGCTGGCCATAAGCCCGAATACTTCCACCTCATCGGCACCTGAGCGCTCTGCAGCTTTTTGCGCCTTTTTGGCCATGTCATAAATAATATTGATATCACTACTCATCCGCTTCCCCCCACCGTTGCCTCTGAGACCAGGATATGCGGCGACCCATCGCACACAGGCGCAAGCTGCCCGCCTTTGCCGCACCTGCCAGAGGTCATTTTCATATCACCGGCAGCCATCTGTATGTGCTTTAAGATATCCAGTGTATGTCCTGATAGTGAAACATCCCTTACAGGCGTGGTCAGTTCACCGTTCTCCACCAAAAACCCGCGCTCTGCATTGAACTGGAACACACCCTCGCCCGGATTCACCTGTCCCCCGCGACTGCCGATCAGGTAAATACCGTCCTTTATCTCAGATAACATCTCCCCGAAAGAGGAATCACTATTCTCTATATAAGTATTGCTCATCCTGATAATGGGTCTTGAAAGTCCCTGGGACCTGGCATTACCAGGCCGGCCGGTATCCGGAAATAGTGCAGCTGTCTCCCTGCTATGCAGGTACGACTTCAGCACGCCCTCTTCTATTAATGTAGTGGGTCTGGATTCCACCCCTTCGTCATCAACAGGATAGTAGCCATACCCGTGCATGGAAGGGTCGTCTATGACAGTTATACAGGAAGAAGCGATCTGGCTGCCGATTAAGCCTGCAAGGATGGAATTACCCTCTGCCACATGGTCTGCCTCTGCTGCATGACCAACAGCCTCGTGGATGAACACACCTGCCAGTTCCTGGTCAAGTATCACAGGCATCCTGCCGCCTTTTGGTACACTTGCCGATAACAGGTCCCTTGCAGTATTCCCTGCCGTCTCTGCCAGCTCCAGTGCATCGTACCTGTCGAACAGTTCATACCCGCACACATTGAACTTGCTCTCCCTGCCCATCTGGAACACGCCATTGCGTGAAGCCACGGCAGTTACTGCAAATCCTGTCCGAACCAGGCTGTATGAAACCTCCACACCCTCGGAATTACTATATTCCACTTCGGTCACACTTTCTGAATACATTACAGTGGAACTTGATACATCCTGTACCTTTGCTCGTTTGTGGATATCAAGCAGAAGTTCTACTTTCTCCTCAATTGGAATATCGGCAGGGTCTTTTTCAACTACAGGAAGGTCATGTATCAAAGGAGATTCCACTCTGGCCAGATCGATACCCGGTCTTGGAGACCTTCTATGTGCCTGGCTGGATAGCTTTGCTGCTGAAAAAAGCATGCTTTCAGGGTCTCTGGTGTTGTCGGATGAGACAATACCCCACGACCCGTTGACCAGTGCACGGCATGCTGTTCCACTGGTATAGTTATTTGATATTTGTTCTATCTCACCATTATCGATAAAAATGCCAAGTCCTGAACTTTTCAGTACCCTGATGTCATGGAAATCAACCTGTGAAGTGTTCAAAGTATATCCCTGCCTATTGATGTGCCGGCACCAGTGACCCTGGAATATTATCAGTCAGGCCCAGGTTCAGCTTGGGAAAGGCGTATGATTTCTTAATGATCTTGATCAAGTCTTTCTTTTCAGGCCCGATAAGGCTTTTCTCCAGTACCTCGGTGATATTGCTCACAGGGACGATCTCGATCTTGTCCTTGTATTCATCCTCGATCATGACATCACCCATGTTTGATCTGGGTATGATCACGGTCTTGATACCAGCCTGGGCCGCAGCCTCTATCTTGTAGGTTACTCCGCCAATAGGAAGCACGTCACCCCTTACTGACAGGGACCCGGTCATGGCCACTGACTGGTCAACAGGAATGTTCTCGAAAGCCGATAGCACCGCAGTCGCTATACTGATGGATGCACTGTCGCCTTCCACCCCTTCATAGGTACCGATGAACTGGATATGTACATCCATTGACCTGGTGTCTTTGCCACTCACCTTCTTGATCAGGGCTGATACGTTATCAACAGCTTCCCTGGCGATCTTCTTGAGCATACCAGTAGCTATTATCCGGCCTTCTAAACTGGACTGGGCAGGCGTCACCTCTGCCATTATCGGAAGCATGATCCCGGAATCGCTTCCCATAACAGCAAGGCCGTTAACCCTTCCCACCTGGCTGCCTTCCTGTTCGAACATTTTGTAATCCTTTCTCCGTTCAAGGTACTGGTCGGCGAGCTGCTGTTCCACAGACCTGGCAATGCTCTTTGCCTTAAGCACATGTTCTGCGAGTGTCATATCAGCATTTTCAGAGTGCGCAATATCACCCGCAACCCTGACAAGACCGCCCAGGTCCCTCAGTTTCAGGGTTAGGTGTCCTTTTCTGCCTGCCCGGCGCCTTGCTTCAAGGATGATCTCTTTTGTGGCACTACTGTCAAAATGGGGTATTTTACCATCCCTTAGCACTTCCTGTGCCACGAACCTGACAAGTTTTTGCCTGTTCTCGCTATTGTCAGGGATGGTATCGCTCATGTAGACCTCGTAACCGTAACCCTTGATCCTTGAACGCAGTGCCGGGTGCATTCCCCTTAAGGCATCAAGGTTACCTGCAGTGACCATGGTGAAATCGCATGGAACAGGTTCTGTCTTTACCATTGCGCCCGAGGAGCGCTCGCTCTGGCCTGTGATGGAAAATTCTTTCTCCTGCAGGGCTGTCAGCAGGTTCTGCTGGGATTCCAGCCCAAGGGTATTGATCTCGTCTATGAACAGCACACCTTTATGCGCCTTATGTATGGCTCCGCCTTCCACCCTGTCATGGGCAGGGGTTTCCAGGCCTCCGCTCTGGAAAGGGTCATGCCTCACATCACCCAGCAGGGAACCGGCATGTGCACCTGTGGCATCCACGTATGCGGCTTTTTCCTTATCTGCATTGGATACCAGGAGTTTTGGTATGTATGCCTCTTCTTTTGGCATGAACTGGCGCATGACCATGAAGATCAGTACGGCAGCAATGATACCCCAGATCAGCGTTCCGGTATAAAATGCGTAGATAATTATGCCGAACACGAATATCATGATGAACATGTTGCGGGCTTGCATCCGTTTTCTTGCTTCCAGTTTGTGGGCGTCCACTATCTCCTTGCCCTTACCGGCAGGCACTACCCTGATCTTAGGTGTATTGTTGTCCTCAGGATTATTATATACCAGGACATCCTGCAATTCTTCTTTTGGCAGAAGATCTGCCATGGCCTTGGCCAGCATCGACTTGCCGGTACCAGGTGTACCCAGCATCATAACATGCCGCCGCTGTGTGGCCGCCTTTTTTACTACTTCCACTGCATGTTCCTGGCCTATCACCTGGTCGATCAGGGCCTCAGGAACCTGGACATCGGCGGTGGATTTAATATCAAGTCCACCCAGAACGTCATCAGTGGATCCGGAATCATTGTTATTAGTATCTGCCACGTTATTCTCCTTAAATATAATTATGTATTGTATAAATATGCTCTGCGTTTTTTCTATATCCTTGTATCTGCTTATTTGTTTATATACTTAATTTAGTCGAATTGCCAGTCTATTTGATTCAAGCCATTTCCAGTTATCCCTGAAAATCACGAATGTCGTTTTTCGCCAAAGTTAAATAGATTACTGCATAACAGTATTTGCATGAACCATGATAAGGGGTTGTCAAAATATGAGATCATACAAAAGGTAGTAAAAGGAGAGATGAAACTCCATGCCATTGACCAGTTCATGGATGTTGTAGAAGCAGTGGATATAAGGAGAGAAGCGGCAGAGCGCATAACTGATACGAAACTTGATAATGTGGGCAGATTCTCCATCGATGAAACAGAAGCTGCAAAACGCAATATTGAAAACATGATCGGGGCAATCCAGATACCTCTTGGAATGGCCGGGCTTGTTACTATCAATGGTGAATATGCATGCGGGAATTATTACTTACCCCTGGCCACCACAGAAGGGGCACTGGTAGCCAGCACTAACCGGGGCTGTTCGGTAATCTCGGCATGTGGCGGTACCAATGTTAGGATTTTCAATGACGGCATGACCCGTGCACCTGTTTTCACAGTAAAGGATGTGGTCCGGGCCAGGGAGTTCGTTGACTGGGTCAATGATCCCGGGAACTTCGAGGCCATGAAGGCAAAGGCATCCGGGACCACCAGGTTTGGGGAACTGCTTGACGTGATGCCCTTTGTGGCAGGGAACAATGTATATCTCAGGTTCAGCTTCGATACCAAGGATGCCATGGGTATGAACATGGCAACCATTGCATCTGAGGCCATTTGCGATTTTATAACAGGCCAGCTTGATGTGGAATTGGTATCACTCTCAGGTAATTTATGTACTGATAAGAAACCCTCTGCCATCAATAATATTTTGGGCAGGGGAAAGACTGTTATTGCAGATGTGGTCATTCCGGAAAACGTGGTCGGGCAAAAGCTCAAGACAGAGCCCGGATCAATGGTAAAGGTCAATTACAAGAAGAACCTGCTGGGTTCGGCCAGGGCAGGAAGTACAGGATTTAACGCACATGTGGCAAACATCATTGCAGCCATGTACCTTGCCTGCGGCCAGGATGCGGCCCATGTGGTGGAGGCCAGCAGTGCGATCACCAGCATGGAACTGACAGATAAAGGCGACCTGTACTGCAGTGTGACGCTGCCTGCCATACAGGTGGGTACGGTGGGTGGGGGTACAGGTATTGCCACCCAGCGTGAGTGCCTTGAAATGCTGGGAGTAGCAGGAGCAGGAGAGCCACCCGGTACGAATGCTAAAAAACTTGCCGAGATAATAGGGGCGGCAGCACTGGCCGGTGAGATATCCCTGATAGGTGCCCAGGCTGCAGGACACCTGGCGCGGGCACATAAGCAGATGGGGAGGGGATGAAGGGACATGGAAAAACAAGATCATTCCCTGTTCGACCAGAAATGTCCCACCTGCGGCAGCTGGATGGAATCCACTGTCAGGAAAAGTACCAAGGGTAAAGAAGTGATCACTTACTTATGTAACGAGTGCGGCCTGAACTACAGTGCGGATAAGTAACTTCTCATGTCATTATGTAACATTTTTTTAAAATTTGGTGATTAAGAAAGTAACATTTCTTTAAATGATAATCATTTCAATTTAAAAATTCAATTCTCTCTTATTGTGATTTGCAATTTAATGGGGTGAATTCTATCAAGACCATAGATGAGGCGTTATTCATCAAATTCGATGATGATAACGCCGATATAACCATAAGCGGCGTCCCTGTGATGGTGATGTCAAAAGAAACTTTCGGATCGCTCCATAAAGGAGTGATAGATGCATTGGGAAAAGGTGCCAGACCAATGTTCTATACATCAGGATATAATGCAGGAAATAAATCCGCGCATGTAGTTATCAGGCAGTGGGAATGTGAAACAACTGATGAAATAATCAGCGCCACCATCCAACAATTTACCCGTTATGGCTGGCTACTTCTGAAAGATATTATATTATCTGATGACCAACGGGAGATAACCTGTACAGTAATAAAAAGTGTTGAGGCTATGACCCATACAGGGAAAAGTGACACTCCGATCTGTTACTTTCTGGAAGGCTTCATGTGTGGATATATGGAAGTGGTATTCAATAAAAAAGACATGGTGTGCGAAGAGGTCAGTTGCCAGGCAATGGGTGATGATGTCTGCCGGTTTCTAATAAAACCAAAGTTCTGGGAAGAATAAGGATCATGGCAAATATTCAGGATTCTCTATCTGAGATATTAAAGGAACTAAAAAATACCGGTGATATCGAAGCATCGGTCATTTCAAGTAACCAGGGCCTTGTCATGGTTTCGGACGTGCCCGAAAATGTACCTGAAGCACGTTTGGGTGCTTATACGGCAACTATTATGGGCTCAGCTAAAACCGTTATGGAAGAGATACAAAAAAATCCGCCAAATATGCTTATTATCAGGTCCCCTGATGCCATAACCATTATCATGGAAGCTGGTAAACTCGCAATACTTAGTTCACTGTTCAGGGATGAGATGAATATAGGTCTTGTGATCGTGGAGATGGAAAAAGCCTGCAGGAAAATATCAAAAATCCTGGAATAATGACAGATAACAGGCTTGATAATGATATTATACTGATATGCAGTATTATACTGATAGATACTGATATGCAGTGACCGACTTTACTTTCCCATTTTAAACAAGGGACTGAGAATGTAAGCCTGTATGTCCTGAAGTTACATTATTATTTTTTTCAAATTATTCACATACTTATGCGCCAGCAGGCAGGGCTCGGGCAGTTTGTGTCCTCGCAGCATATGCTTTGTTATCTCCAGCGCCCCGTCCATGCTAACCCTGTGCCCGGGTGCAACCACAATGGGACGGCACCGGCGGCAGGATTTGATAAGCCATCCCACCTGCCTGCTCTCAAAGACCAACTGGCTGACATCGCCCACTTCCAGTGTTTCATCCCCTTTTCCGCACAGTATGTGCTTGGCCACCCCTATGGTTGGGACATCCAGCGCAACGCCAATGTGGGTGGCAAGTCCGGCGCCCCTGGGGTGGTTGATGCCGCAGCCGTCCACCATCAGGATGTCTGGTGTGTGCTGGAGTTTATCGTATGCTGATATTATGGCCGGTCCTTCCCTGAAGGACAGGAAGGTGGGGATATATGGATACTCCACAGTACCTGTGTAGTATACTTCCTCAACCACATCCAGGGATTCAAAGTCAATCACCACAATGCCTGAGATGATGGTATCTTCCATGAACGCCTGGTCCACACCTGCTATGAGGCGGGGTGCGGCATGGTCGTTGTGCAGGACGACCCGCTGCCTGACAATTTCCTGGGCGCGCAGCAGTGAGGGAGGGGATAGGTCGGTGGGGAATAGGGGGGTGTCCATACCATGTTCTATATGGTAGGGGGATAAATGTATTTTCTGAGTTACGGCAAGTTCAGAAGGATTAAATATTAATCTGACAATGTCAAGCTAAAATCTAGATAAAATTAGTCACCTTCACTATTCAAAGAAAAATTAGCGGCGCGGCAGAATTATCTGATGTTATATCCAACGTATTTAAGCATTTACAACCAATTAAGGACACGATGAATCCTAACCACAGCAATCGTGACAATGGGGTTGTAACTACAGCATTACTATTGGCAGCTGGAAAGGGAAGTCGTCTTTATCCTCTGACACACGACACACCGAAATGCCTCACAATGGTTCATGAGGCATCCATACTTGAACGACTTGTCATCAATTTGAATAAGCAAGGCTTCAAACGTCTTGTTGTGGTTACAGGGTATCAGGAAAAATGTATTCGTGCGTTTCTGGGAACGCGGGCTGGCGGCATGACAATAGATTATATTTACAGCCCTCTTTATGCGACAACCAATAACATTTATTCACTCTGGATGGCCCGTGAAATTATTAATGAGCCGTTTTTGCTGGTTGAAAGTGATCTTGTTTTTGACGTATCTCTTCTGGATGACATGCGTTATCCTGGCAGAATTGCCGTTGCACGCATGCAACCGTGGATGAATGGTTCCACTGTCACAGTCAATCAATCCCAACATGTTAAGAAATTCCAGAACGGTATTGCCGGGACTTTTGATGAGACCAGATACAAGACTGTTAATATTTACAGTTTTTCGCTCTCTTCATGGCATAGTATTACAGAAAGACTGGACCAGTACATTTCAGCCGGTAGAGTAAACAACTATTATGAAACCGTATTTGCGGAAATGGTGGCAGATGGAAGTCTTACTCTTAAAATTGTATCTTTTGACGGCAAGCCATGGTATGAAATAGACACAATTGAGGATCTGGCAGAGGCTAAGAAACTATTTTCGGCAGATAAATATGAAACAAAAATTCCTTCCAATATCACGCAGCATACCTCTGGGATATCAAAACCGTTTTTTCAACATACTAAGTGCATGGGGAAGGAAACGATCACTCGTTCACTTTCCAGGTTAAAGTCATTGCCTCAGTCAAATTCTTTAAGTTTAAAGCGGATTCATGGGGCTAACATTCAAGAAAAAGAAGTATCACCTGAAAACAAATCCAAAGGAAGAATGCATGGCACAGTATAATTATGAGACTCAATCTGAAAAATATGATTTCATTACCGGACAGCATGGTGGTTACCATCGTCATGGGTTTATAGATCATGCTTATCTTTACAATCTATATTTCCCGCCAGAGGCAGTTTTTACAAACTTTAAAGATCAAATTCATGACATTGTCCTTAACTATCCGGTTGCACAGGATGCTCTTGCCGGTCTTATAGGTGATTTGATCCATCAGCCTGCTGAACGAATCGTTGTAGGGAACGGCGCAGCCGAACTTATCAAAATTATATCCGGCAGTATATCCCGAAAGTTGATCGTTCCAGTGCCCTCATTTAATGAATATGCGAATGCTGCGCCGGCAGGCCGGGTAGTCGAATATCCTCTTGAATATCCATCTTTTCAATTGGATGTAAATAAGTTTGCTGCTGAAGCGAACAGGGTTAAAGCAGATATTGCGGTTGTGGTATCACCTAATAATCCAACATCTATGCTGGTTCCTAAGTCCGATCTAATAGATCTTTCACAAAAACTTGCAAATCATGACTGCATGCTGATCGTCGATGAATCATTTATGGATTTTGCACCTAATCCGGATCAAACAACTCTGGAACATGAAATAAAACGTTATCCGAATATGGCAATCCTTAAAAGCATGAGCAAAGCCTACGGTATCTGCGGTCTCAGGATCGGTTATATGTTAACTGCAAATCTGGGTTTTGTTGAAGCTGTAAGAAAAGGCGTACCTATATGGAATATTAACGGATTTTCCGAAGAGTTTCTGCGGATTTTGCCCGATTACAGACAGGAGTTTGTCGAAAGCTGTAAACAGGTACGGTCCGACAGGGACAATCTGTATAAAAACCTGTGTGCGATTCAGGGAATGACTGTTTACAAACCCGATGCAAACTTTGTATTCTGCCGCCTCCCGGATTACGCACAAAGTGGCCCTGAAGTCACGCGGAGATTGTTTATTGAGCATAACATGTACATAAAACACCTCCAGGACAAAACCCTACCTGATTCTGACCGTTATATTCGTATTGCCAGCCGTACTGAAACAGAAAATTGCAAATTAGTTGAAGTATTGGCAGATATCATTGATTCGAGTAGCGTGGAATTATCCTGATGAACGATTCGCAACGTCAAGAATCGCATCAGACTGGAATGATCACTTTCGCCCGGGACCTTCCAAATATCTGTTCGCTTGTAGGGCTGCTATGTGCAGTCTTTAGTATATACTATGCCATATTAGGGAATTTCCCAGTTGCGATAATCGGAATGATCTGGGCTGTTTTTTTTGACTGGGGAGATGGGATCATTGCCCGCCGGATGAAGGGACGGACAGATGAATATCGAGCTTTCGGAGGACAGCTTGATTCATTGATAGATATTGTAAGTTTTGGAATTTGCCCTGCTGTTTTTCTCTTGAGCTATGGAGAATTCAATCCATGGTTCCTGCCCGGAGCGTTTGTGATTGTCGCTACCAGCGCAATACGGTTGAGTTATTTCAATGTATTCGGCCTGATCGATGATTCGACATACATGGGATTGGCACTTGATAACAATGTCATTATTCTTGCTTTTGTCTTTTTGTTTGACGGTTTTTTCAGCCAGCCGATTTTTTCAGTATTTATATATGCAATGTTGATGTTTTTGGCTGTCTTTAATTTAGCACCGGTACGAACGCCAAAGTTTGCCGGAAGGTGGGTTTATGTCCTCTTGGTTTATGTTCTGGGATTGACAGTCATTTATAGCTGGATATTGTGGAGTAAATATCAATGAAATTGAAGCAATTATTAACTGGAAAGAAGGGGACACAATATGTATAGCTGCCAGTCACTCAGGAAATGTATCTCAAACAATGACAATGAGTTGATTATTTACGGAGCCGATGATTTTTCACAGTTCTCGCGCCGTGATGCATCTGTTAATTCAAAATGTGACAGAGCGCTTCCGGTGGCACGCAGGGATGAACTGGTAGTTCTACGCGGGAAGCTGGATCACGCGTATCATACATGGCTGCGCTCTCATGGTCTTGGATCAGATTATGTTGTTGAATATAATGCCCGGTCAAGAGATATGACTCTCTCGGAGCTTATCATTAATGATCCTGAACCTGTTAAAAATATTATCCGGCAGATCGGGAAAAAACCTGTATGTGTGCCATGGTTTTCAGGACGCATGGAAACTGAAGCTGCAAAAGCTCTTGGCGCTGATCTTTTCGGAGCACCTGAAACTGCAACACTGAAATATAATGATAAGTCAGCTTTTAAGACTGTATGTCGACAATTAGGCGTGTCTGTTGTTGAGGGTACTGTATTTGAAATGCATCCTGAAAACAATAAAAATTGTATAGAGCTGGAAAACATTATTAACGGCTATCTGGCAACCTGCGAAACTGTTATTATTCGCGGTACTTTGGGTGAAGCTGGTATGTCGTTATATAAGACCCAAGGCAATGATATTTCTGAAATATATCACGAAATTGCAGTTAGCGGCGAAAAAGCTATTATCATTGAGCCTTTTCTGGACGTCCTGTCTTCTCCGAATGATCAGTGGGTAATCAGGAGAGATGGAAATATAAACTCTCTTGGTATGCGGGATCAAATATGTGAAAGAGGTATGGTACACATTGGTACTCTGAAAGGAGCAAAAACTTCACCGGATATTTTAAATTACATTACAAAAACATCTGTAAAAATTGTAGACAATATGGCTGGATCCGGATATCGGGGTGTAGTCGGTATCGATTATATTGTATCGGATGATGGTATATTTCCAGTTGAAAATAACGCTCGTTTTAACGGCTCCTCTTATGTGAGCATGATCGTAGATAACATTGAAGAATTGATCTCCCCAATTCCATTATGGAAATTTATAAAAATCAAGACGGCAGCATGTTCATTTCCTGAACTTACAGAACGTATTAAACCAGTACTTTATGACGGCAAAAAATTAAATTCCGTATTTCCTTTTAGCTGCGATACATTGCCGTTGTCCGGCGATTTTGCCGTTATACTCTTAGCCGGGAACATGGACGAGATTTTCAACATGGAAGAGTCCTTGAAAGAAATGGGAGTAAAAAGGAACTGATCGTATTGCCTGTCCAGTTGGTGAGGCCCATGTTCTCTTTACTTGAATCGGCACGTTGGTAGACAATCTCAGCCGTAGTCTGGCCGTGTGCGGCCCAGTGCATTTTGTTCTGTACCGTGGCGAAAAAGAGATGGGAGGTCTCTGCTTGCGGGTCGTAGTCAATGCTGGTGGCGTAGATGTCCAATATTTTGCGCCAAAAGACTTTTTCCGATGAGCGTATGTCCCGGATGCGGGCCAGCAGTTCTTCGAAATAATTTCCGGCGCCGCTCTGTTTCAGGCGGTCGTCATCCATGGCAAAGCCTTTGATGATATATTCACGTAACCGCTGGGTGGCCCAGATGCGAAACTGCGTGCCACGATGGGATTTAACCCGGTAGCCGACGGAAATGATGACATCGAGGTTGAAGTAATCAACCTGATATGTTTTGCCGTCAACGGCAGTTGTTGCAAATTTTGCAACAACTGATCCCCTCGCGAGTTCGCCTTCATCAAAAATGTTCTTGATGTGCCTGGAAATGACTGATTTATCCCGCTGGAAGAGCTCTGCCAGCCGGTTGAGTGAAAGCCAGCAGGTCTCACCACGAAATGCCACTTCCAGCCGTGTCTGCCCGTCCTCGGTCTGGTAGAGGAGGATCTCGGCGGGTTCGGGTGGGGTTTTGTCCAGGCTCATACGCTAGTGACCTCCGTGTCGTTCAGCAAGTCGGTGACGCGCTTCTTGCCTGTGAGCAGGTCTTGCATGAGGGCGGTTTTGAGAGGGCGGAGTTTGTCGTGTTCGTCGATACCGCAAGTGAGGGGGTCCTGCATCAGACCGGCCTGCATTCTAATCCCGTCGAATTCGACGGGTTTAAAATCGGGATTGTCGAGCTGTTCCCAAATACCCGGAAATTCTATGGTGTTACGGTTTCTGAGCCAATTCCGCACAAGGTCGTCCGTGCACTCGGCGTTCTTATAGCGAGCGATATCCGTGATGCAAATGTAGTCATCTTCCTTCTGGGAAAGCACGGGGATGGCGGAGCCCTTGACTTCGATGGTGATTTTCTTATTTTTGTTCATTTCATACATCCCCCTTTTCATCCCACATTTCACGATAGGCATAAACATACGAAGCGGTTGCCACTGGGTCAATTTTGAAGTAATAACGGCAGAGCTTTTTGTATAAACGCAACATCTCATCATCGAAACAAAAATCGAGCATTCCATCAAGCAAGCATTCGATGCGCTGTGGTTCACAGCATTGATCTCGCAGGATAGAATTAACTTCAAAAGAGTATTGCTGTTCTGCCTGACGTGCAAGCTGCTGCTGTGCCGCTGCGAGTTCGCCGATAGCCTGAACGAATTCATTCGTCTGTGGTTTCATTTTACTTTTCATCAGCACCAGCCTCCTTCGTCTGTTTTTCCAGGAGGTCACGCCCTTTTTCAGTCACCCGGTACTTCTGTTTACTGCTACTCGGCTTATCGGGAACTGTCATTTCCAAAAACCCTGCCTTAATAAGTGGATTAAGAACCTGATTCCTGAACTTGGTGCGGTCTGTCCTTCCCGCAATTTCCATAAGTTCGATTATTCCAGTATCAATCAGGCACTTATCCAACATTTCAACCTGGTGCCAACTTAGTGCCAACTTGGTGCCAACTTGGTGCCAACCTGGTCCTGACTCTACCCCCTGTTCCGCCTGATCCTCTGCTGCCGCAATTCTTTTACGCCAAACAGTCAGGATAAAAAAACCATCATCTATACGGAACTCAGGTTGCCGCATGCCTGCCATCCGGCAGCGTTCAAGCATATCGACCGTTCCAGTGCCCGCCTTCTCGATATATTTCGTTAGAAATAACGGTTCAGCGATCAATGGGTTGTTAGGTTGACTGGCATGGGGCAGGAGCAGTTTTTCCAGTGTCAGCGGAGGATGCAAGATACCCGGATTCCATATCTCAAGCCGGTCAGGGAAAAGCTGTACCTCCACACTCGCGTTATTAGTATAATCGCGATGTGCTACCGCATTCACTATGCCTTCCGCCACAACTTCTTCAGGGATGTCATACTCCACGGGCGCCTGTGGTCCTGCTACTCGGGTTCCGATAGACCTGGCCAGTTTCGACATGACAAAATCAATCGCCTGTTCGATCATATCAAAGACCGTCCCTTTGTAAATCTGATAAGACGGAATAGGCTTGCGCTTCTCCAGGGTATGAAAGTGCATGCACTTCACTTCTGAAGAGATCAGAAAGCGCTGGGGTTTGACCCCGAATAACAAAATGGCCGCGTGATTTGGCGTCCCTTTATCAAGAAGATCTAAATGCGTTAACACATCAGTAACAGGAGTTGTTTCTGCCAAAGCATAATCACGGGCATTACGCGCACGCGATAAGAACCACTGTACTTTATCAAGTGAGATATCTTCCAGCGTGGCATTTCGCGCAGCCGTTGCATCAAACGGCCCTGTTCGCAAACAACCCACATCTTCCAGATAATGGACCAGGCTGGCATAAACCGCCGCGATCAATTCCGGCAGACTCGTAAAATGACGCCGGATAAGCTGACTACCCGCTCTGTTGATTAAAGCTGCCATCTTGGGGTGGCATCTTGCAGTACTTTTTTTAACAAAAATAAAACGGGGTTTGGATAATTCACCTGCCAGATCAAACTCACGCTGTGTTGGCGACAAGCCTTCGGCATCTTCAGAGCCATAATCACAGCCGAACAGTCCGAGGTAGATATCACACTGTTCCACTTCATCCAGATAGAGTTCATCCGCCCTTCTATCCTGCGCAGGTACATCCTCGAACAGAAAAACATCACAGAACCGTCGAAAAAGCGGATCCCCCCACAAATAATCACGCAGGGCTAAGCGCTCCGGTACAAACTCCTGTTGCACACTGCTGATAAAGATGCGAATCGGTCTCATGCTTCCCCTCCCAGATACCCAAAGCCGCTCAAAAAGCCATCTGGCATTTTCAGGGTCTTGGTTCGTTCACTTTTACCACACAGAATATCGGCGGACTTTAATAGGAAGTTTTCGAGTTGGAAGAGCGTGATTTTTTCAGTGGCCAATATTTATTCCTCTTACAGGATGTATTTTTATAATGGTGGAACAAAGTAGATATCGTTTATAATGAATTAAAAAGCTTTTTATAGTTTCTACCTGGCTCAGTTTTTACCAATTTCAATAGGTATAGTGGCTGTCTAAAAATTATTACCAGTATTGTTGTTAGACAGCCTCCTGGATTTGAAGTGGATACGATAAAACCACTAAATACAATTATATATCTGGGAAATACCATACATATAGTTAAAGGAAGTAGAAGAGAACATGTCGAGTGATATGAAAACGATACCATTGATGGACGAACAATCTGTTGATGATTCAAGTTGCAGCACAGGCTGCGGCAATTGTAATTCAACCGGCTGTGCAGGTGGACACATTATAAAAGCAGGCTCAAGTAATGATGTTGTTTACATGAACCTCCTTTTTTTTGCACTGTTTTTAATTGTGATGATTGTTACATCGTACCTGATAATAAAAATATTGACTGCGATCTTCCAGTAAATTATTCGATAAATTAATTATCTATATATTCAGAAAAGATACATCATGAGTATAAACCTGGATGTCTTGAACTTGAGCGTTGGCGAAGTCCATGATTCGTGATGATAGATTCATGTTCAAGCTCATAGGGCCGTCCGATAATTAAAAAGTTCGAATAAAAGAATGTCTATTCAGGCTTTAAATCGAAAATTAATAGGGATTATCATCACTGGCAGCAATTGTCGGACCGCCGGTATAAGTCTTAAAGATAATTATATTAAGTATACAATGCATACATATTATACATGACAGAAATAAGCATTTCAGCAAGGATTCCCGAAGACGTTTTTAAAGAACTTGAGACTTTTATGAAGGAAGAATCTCTTGAAAAATCAGCTTCAATAAGAAAACTGTTAGCTGAAGGACTGCAGCATTGGAAGGAACAACAAGCGCTTAAGTACCTCGAAGAAGGAAAAGTGACCTTTTTAAAAGCTGCACAAATGTCAGGAATCTCAGTATGGGACCTTGCTGATAGTATACGCGAAAAATGGATCGTTTGGATCAAGTCTGAAAAATACATAGCTGAAGACATCAAAAAGGCGTTAGAATGAAACCGCTTATTTTTGACGCCACACCCTTGATCTATCTGGGGAAAATAAACTTCATTCAAAAAATAGCGCATTTTCCTGAAGATAAATACACACCGGAATCAGTCTATGAAAAAGTTGTAGTGGAGGGAAAAAAGAGCGGACCGCCAGAGGTATTTCTCATTGAAAACGTGATCAAGACCGGAATAATCAAAATCAGGGTACCTGCCGATAACCAATACTTAAGCCACTTGAAAGAAAATCCCAAAATACACAAAGGTGATGCTGAGGTGCTTGCTCTGGCTTATGAATTAGAAGGCATTGCCCTGCTGGATGATGAAGAAGCCAGGGGAATGGCAGAGATAGAAGGAATAGAGCATCATGGAACGATCTATTTACTTCTTAAAATGATGACGATTGGGCTGGTGACAAAAGAAGAAACTCTTGATGGCTTGAATGAAATGATACATGAAGGCTGGCGTTGCTCAACAGAACTGTATGCAGACATATTAAAAGCTATAAAGTAATCAGCAATGATCGAAGCTGTCAAAAAACGACTTTATTTCCCTATTTTAAACAAGGGACTGAGAAGGTACAATCCGATAACTACCAGGCTTGCCCCTGCCGCCACCCTGACCCCGGTGGTATTGCCAAGATAAAACAACAGTACTACAATTATCATCAGGACAGCTGCCAATCCAAGATATTTCATATTCTTGATCTTTGGGTAATATACCCTGCTGATCATAAGTATTGCTAATATTGACATTGCAGCCAGCAGGCCATGAGAAAAGAACTGCCACCCCAGATTATAGAACACCAGCACATACAATGCCACACCCAGGCCGGAAGTAGTGATAGGAAGACCCACAAATCCGTCCATTGCACTGATGGCATTGAAACGGGCCAGTCTCAGTATGCCGCATGCCAAGAACGCCCCGCCAACCACACATATCAGATTGTGGTACTGGGGTGCCAGAATGGTATATGCAATAACAGCAGGTGCCAGTCCGAACGAGATCACATCGGCAAGGGAATCGAGATTTTCCCCGAGCACACCATATTCCATAGACCTTGCAATGGCACCGTCCAAACCATCTGCAATAACCGCCAGTATGATCAAAATCGAGGCGTGCCAGGCGTTTGAAGGGGACTGCACCATCATCAGGATGGCAGTAAAACCCAGGAGTGCGTTTATCAGTGTCACAAGGTCAGGCAGTTTGATCAATCGGTAAATGCTTTCGTTCATTTCATCCACCTGCATAATGGCCGGAATCGTTTTGACCAGTCGTGTTTCTTATTGCTATGGCAGATATGGCAGCTTTTACCCTGTCACCTTTATTGACAATCAGCGTATATCCGTTAGGGGGTGTGATATCTACCCGGCTTCCGAACCGTATCATGCCGATACGCTCACCCCTGACCACACGATCCCCCACATTAAAGTACGTGTCGATCCTGCGGGTCACAGTACCCGCTATCTGCACTATCCTGACCAGTCCGTAATCCGACTCAATACAAATCAGGTTGCGTTCATTCCTGTGCGAATCCTTGAAAAAGGCAGGCAGGTATCCACCGTCCTTATGTTTCATCTTTACGATCTTTCCACTGACAGGGGCCCTGTTGACATGCACATTATGTATGTTCATAAAGATACATGCCGTGTTATCCCTGATATCCACAACTTTACCGTCAGCAGGTGATAATATTACATCCTCAGGTCCTTTGGCTCTGCGTTCCGGGTCCCTGAAGAACCAGATAAAAAAAAGATCCAGTGTAAAGACAAGGGCAGATTCCTTTGCCAGTAGTGACGAATCCATGAAAAATGCAGCTACAGCCAATGCCACTGCAACTGCGAATAGGCCCCTGACCAGGGTTTCGGTATTTCGGGCCAGAATGGCTAACCCCTCCTGATCAGCCTTAAGTCCTCTCTTATAAGCTGCCAAAGATTGTCGATAAGGTCCAGGAGTTCAGGCAGCAGTTTCAGGACTATATAGGCGATAAAGAAAAGGGCGATTCCTGAGCCGGCTTTTGCAATAATGTGATGCCCTAAATAGAAACTGGCAGAACCATGCAGGACATATTCATATTCATATTCCAGGATATTTACATTTACTGTCATGGGTCCGGTCCCGAACCAGTTGTAGGCATATGCTCCTATCACAAATGCATTCCTTATGAGGTTGAGTATGTATATCACAGGGATCGAAGCCATCAGTGCCATGAAAATCCGTTTTCTCTCTGCTTTTATACCTAGTATGATCCCGAAGAACAGGGCAATGCTCTCGATGGCTGTACACGCCAGTATGATCTCTACCAGGCTTTCTTCGAGCATTATCATGTTCCAGTCAAACCTCTCTACAGGGAATCCTGCTATCTGTGCGAGCCAGAAGGTCTGGGAGGTCACTGTTGATATCAAATAATGGTTCATGGATTCAATTTCGGCGAAGGGGAAATAGAACAGGCATACCACTGCCGTGATAGTAGTTACGGTTGTCAAGGTCTTTTGCCTGTTGTCAGGGTTATCGTTTTGTATGCCTTTTCTTGAATCCAGATATGTACCGAACATCAGGTGAGCTATGATGATGCATATGAATGCCACAACCAGGGTCAACAGTATCATTGAGAAGTCCCCCTCTTTGATATAATATAGCGGTTGTAGTGCCCAGTATATGGCAAAAAATATCCAGCCTGTACCGCCAATGGGCATCCGGTACTGTTTATGCTGTGATGGGAGTATGGATGCAAGGAGGAAGAATATCAGTGAAATCCATAGAAAGTAATTTGTCATGCTTTAAGTCCTTGATTTGTTACTGTATATAATCTTATAGATTATATATTACTCCGCATGTTTGATCTGGAACTATTGCTCACAAACACAGAGGTCACTGGGGTCACGGGGATACCGGGGATACGGGGATACAAAGGGAGGATTTAGGGCTCTTGAAAAAGCCTCCCTGTAACCTCTGTAACTTCTGTGGAATAAAGTTACAAAAAACAGAAATGCTTTGCAGTATAATACGAGAAGAACCGGGATAACATTGGCGTGTCAGGAGAACTATTGTCTGCCAGGATGGCTAAGGAACATCAACGAATATATTTCGAAACGTTCTTATTATAGCAAACAATACAAAGTATACATCATATAATTGAGGGAAATCAAATGGCAAAAGAAGATAAACGACTTGTACTTGAAAAAGAGGATTGCATTGGCTGCGGAATCTGTGTAACGGTATGTCCTACCAATATTAAACAGGAGAAGGACATAAACTTTGATGTGGACTCCGAGCCCAGGGCAATTGCTGTGGACAATGGGCAGGCTGTTATAGACTATGACCTGTGTAAAGCATGCGGCATATGTACCAAGAGCTGTCCGGTAGATTCACTAACAATAGAAGTTGTAGCATAATATATTAGGGGTCTGGACCCCTACTGTTTTTTTTATTTATGTAAAGGGAAGTATATACTTTCCTGCAGGCTTAGAAAATCCTACCGAAGGGAGGATTTTCTTGACTTACCTGTAACTTACCACAGGTCAGGAATCAATTACTAAAATTTTTATTCAATCCCGTCCATACTCCACTGGTTCCATGCGCATACTTCACACTTCTGATTGGCATATAGGCAAAAAGATCTACGGAGAGGACCGACTGGATGAACATGCCCGGTTCCTGGACTGGCTGCTGGAAACCATAATTAACAGGGATGTGGACGTCCTCCTGGTTTCAGGAGACGTTTTTGACTCATCCATGCCCCCTGCCCGGGCCACTGACCTGTACTACCGGTTCCTGTTCGACCTGTACGGGAAGACCCGCACCCATGCAGTCATTATCGCAGGCAACCACGATTCAGCAGTGAGGCTGGCCGCACCAGGGCAATTCCTGAAGATGGCCCGCATGCATGTCGTGGGCGGCATCCCTGATTCTGCAAAGGATTGTGTGGTGCACCTGGACGCAAATGGCCAAACCGCTGCCTTTGCCGCCGTGCCCTACCTGAACGAAAGCGATATCCTTCCCCATATTCCGCTGGAAGCAGAAATAGAACGCTCGCTGAGATACCGGGAGGCTATGAAAAGGATATATGATGAATGCCTGTCGGCAATGGATGCCGATATAAAAGTGTTTATGGGACACTACTTCATCCAGGGCGGCACCTCCGGAGACTCGGAGCGGCTGGTGCAGATAGGCGGCATTGCGCCGGTCAAGACCGATGACCTTCCCGGTGATGTGGATTATATTGCACTGGGGCACCTGCACAGTCCCCAGCAGATCAAGGGGGACGGCTGTCCGGTAATGTATCCGGGTTCGCCCCTGCCCCTTAGCTTCAAGGAGGCCGAATACGACAAGAAAGTACTCCTGGTTGACCTCGGCACTGACGTTGCGTGTAATATTGAAGAGGTCACTGTGCCCGTGTTCAGGGAACTGGTAAGGGTGGAGGGTACTCCTGACGACCTGACGCAACTGGCCAATTTCGGGGACTGGAAGGACAAGTACATTGAGGTGAAAGTACTCCTGGACGGCCCTGCCGTTGGCGTGGGTGATACTGTGCGCCAGGCATTCGCCCAAAAGGGCGGCAAAGTGCTTGTGGTGGAGTCAGTACTGCCCAGGGCAGGTGGTGAAATTTTATCCACAGAGGATATTAAGACCAGGACCCCTGTGGAAATATTCCAGGACTTCTACAAATACAAATTCGGCGAGAGCGGGTCTGATACTGAACTGGACGAATTGCTTACCACTTTTAACGAATTGCTGGATATAGGTCGGGAGCAGGAGATAGAGCCTTGAAACTCCTGTCGCTGCGCCTGAAGAATATCAACAGTTTCAAAGATGAGCTACACCTGGACTTTACCAAAGAACCGTTGTCTGATGCTTCCCTGTTCGCCATAACAGGCCCAACCGGTTCTGGTAAGACAACCCTGTTGGATGCCATATCAGTGGCACTGTATAACCGGACACCCCGGCTGGATGGGACAGGCAGCAGCAATCCGGTCAATCTATTAAGCCAGGGTACAGGAGAAGGTTTTTCCGAGGTGGTGTTCCAGGCCAACGACACGCAGTATCTGGCACAGTGGCGGGCCAGGCGGAGCAAAAAAGGTGATGTCAAACCCGAAGTAAAATTGCTCCGTGCAGATACAGAGGAACTTATCACCAGCAGGCGGAAGGGAAAAAGCGGTAGTGACATGGCAGATATGTCTGTCGAGGACGCAGTTACACGTATACTGGGCATGGATTTTAATGCTTTCAGGCGCTCTATCCTGCTGGCACAGGGCGATTTTGCAGCATTCCTGAAAGCCAGTGCCGATGAGAGGAGGCAGATACTTGAGGCCACCACGGGCATGGGGCAGTTCGAAGTGCTGAAGGAGAACCTGAACCAGCAGGTCAGGCAGGTGACAGGTGAATACGATATTGCAGGAGCCGGCCTGGAGAAAATGCCGGAGGCATCTGCTGAAGAGATCGGTAAGGCAGAAAAGGAACTGGCCCGGCTTGAAGCTGAACTGCTCAGTCTTAACGAACCCAGGACCGCCCTGGAAAAAGAAAAAGAAGAAGAGCAGCGGCGCTTGGATGCCCATAATAAACTGGATGAGGCCAGGAAAAGACAGCAGGAACTGCTGTCAGTGAAGCACAATATGGAGAGCCTCAAGGCTGAGATCGAGCGGGCACAAAAGGCATCAGATATCCGCTCAGAGATGGGATCGTATCATACTGAAAAGGAGCGGGTGGAAAAACTGGAGTCTGCACTGGAAGGGAGCATACAGGAAAAAGAAGCAGGACAAAAACAATTCGATGAAGTGAAAGCGAAATATGATGTGGCCAACCTGGAATTTGAAACTGCCAGAAAAGACGCTGAACAGAAAGAAAATGCATATAATGATGCCGCTGTCCTGGAAACCCGCGGCAGGGAGCAAACAGGGGAAGCAGATAAAAAACAAAAGGAAGCAGATGACCTTACAGTAAAACTGGACAAACTTAACAGCCAGATACAGCAGAAGAACAAAGAGACCACGGCCCTGGAAGGGCAGCTTAAGGGTGACAGGGAGTTCCTTGAACATAATCCCCTGCCTGAAAATGCGGATGATTTGCTGGCTCGGGCGTCACAAACTGCTGCCTCTCTTACCGAGAAGGAACGAACATTAGGGGAGAAACAGGAAGCTCTGGACAGGGAAAATGACGAGCATCTGGCAAAGACAAAAGAGATGGAAGGGATCGTGGATGAGGGGAAGGTCATTGAAACAAGGAAAAATGACATCACGTCCCGCCTGGAAGCTGCCAGGCAGGCACTGCAACCGCTGACTGAAGAGGGGGATGGCTCCTACTGGCGCACATTAGGGTCGGCATGGGGTGAGGTGAGGGATGCAGGCAGCAGGTTCCTTGAATCCTATGAACAATTGAGCAGTATATTTGATGATACAATACTGACCGCATCGGTTCAGGAATTCAATGAGAAACTGCATGAGTTCAAGCACAGGATGGAACTTATGAACCAGCAGGTAATGACTGCTGAGGAAAAGGTCAAACGCTGCCAGGCCGAAGAGAAGGCCGTAGCTGCCACCAACCAGGCACTTATCCTGCGCAGGGAGCATCTTACAGCCGGGGAACCGTGCCCTGTATGCGGTTCAACTGAGCATCCCGATGCCGGTAAACACGAACCTGACAGGGAAGGTTCCATTGATATGGCGAGGGAGAATGTGCAAAGTGCCGGATCAGAACTGGAAGATGCAAAAAAAGGCCTTGAATCCATACTTAAAAAACTCGTAAGTCTGGCAAAAAAGAAGGTTACTGCATGCGACAAGCAGATTGGTAAAATAGAATCCCTGTCAAAACAGATAAATTCTACCGAAGGTGAACTGAAACTGGCAGAGCAGCAGATCGAGGCCAGCAGCGATCGTATTAATACATTGAATGAACAGATCGAAGGCATCGGTCAAAGGATACAGGACATCTCTGCCAGAATAAAGGAAATGGAAGATGACATTGCAGATAACAATAAGCAGTTCCTCTCTATCATTCCTGCTGAATTTGCAGGTGAACCACCTCAATTGGCCTTTGAGAAATTCAAGCAGCATATATCAAATACCAGGGAGTCCATCGGGCGTCTGGAGCAGAACAACAGTACACTTGTAGAACTGGGAACCTTTGTACAGGAGAACACCAGACGCCTTGATGAAGACACAACACGCTACAACAGTCTGCTAGGAACCGCTGCCGGATACAGGGATGAGGGTACCGGATTACTTGAACAGGTCATGGAAATGACCGGCGGTAAAGGAGTAGAGGCAGCAAGGTCTGCACTTGAAGCACAACTAATTAAAAAAGAGAACAACAGG
>Ga0255456_1003_pt1 | contig 62241 bp, 66 predicted proteins | sample ANMaggQLBNCT01C7_FD_182646 | JGI IMG/M metagenome (GOLD analysis project Ga0255456, IMG submission 182646) | Sediment cell enrichment communities from methane seep in Santa Monica Basin, California, United Staets - ANME aggregate JGI... | ecosystem: Environmental > Aquatic > Marine > Cold seeps >...
ATATAAATTTTATTTATATTAACTTGACACTCTCCACATACAGGTTCCTGTCCCCCACCAGAGGGATATTGAAATCGTTTATCATAGTAACTCTTAAGGTATGGCTGCCTGCATCAAGCAGCACATCCCCGAAAGGCACATCTATTCTTGACCCGCTGGTCACTTCTATTTTATCCAGTACCACACCATCAATCTCGATACTACCGATGGCCCATTCCTCTGGATCCCATAGCCAGTGTGCTTCCGTGGCCCATCCGGTCAGGGTGACACTATAAGGAGTGTTGTGTTCAATCTGGAACTGGGCTACCAGTTCCGCGTCTGGATCACCTTCTGGTGATGAATATATCCATTCATTGAATTTTATTACCAGAGGCGGCGGTGTGAATGCAACTTCGCCTGTTCCGTTATGGAGTCCAGGGGACTGTGCTGTGACCACACCCAGCCCCAGTTCTCCTGACATCAGCATCACGCTGCCACTACCATGGGCATTAGTGACCACCTGCGCGACACTGAGGTTGCCCCTGCTGCTGGTCAGGTTTACAGTCCTTCCCATCTCATGTACCCACCGGCCCTGGCTGTCGACCAACTGTACCGTAACCCTGCCGTCAGTAACATCATCAGCAGGGAAAGAATCCGGGTTTACCGATACAAGCAAGCCATGGGACAGCCCACCAGTACTATTTGGGTTAATATACGCATTCAGATTATCTCTCAGGTGTGAAAGTGTGTATGTAGTGCCCCTGTCATAGACCAGTTCAAAGGTCACAGACTGGCTGCCGCCGGTGAGCACAACCGCCTGCCCCAGTCCGTCCACAGACCTGGACAACCAGCGGCCGTTTACCAATTCACCTTCGCGAATGTGGACCGAATCCTGGAGCTTTATCAACCTCTTGCCGTCGCCCCTCAACTTATAGTAGATCACGTCACCGTTATCTGTCACCAGACCCGGCGGCGTATCTGTGAGAATGCCATTATTGTCAGGATCAGGGTCTGCCCCGAATGACAGGTATTCCAGGCGCTCAGGCAGCACCAGGTCAAAGCTCCTGATATTGCCGGTGGCAGCGTACGGGTCTGACAGGTCCCTGGCATATCCTGACTGCATAAGTTCAATACCGGATTTAACCCCCCCTAGCTGACGCTCCATTAAGGCGCCATCCATTGGCGGTCCTGCATTCTTCAGGCCAATTGCCGTAAGTGCAATAATAATTCCAACCAGGACCAGGTAGACCACCAGTTTTAGTGGAATTGTATCAATACCATGTTCATCTTTCCACAAATTAACACCAGGATTCGAAAGAAGAGGACAAAGTATTTATCTTTTGATGTTTAAGATTGCCCACAGGTTGAGTCCATGGAAAAAACAGATGTTTACGGAAGGATAGAGTCATTTGACCAGAGCGTACGAAGTATCGAGAGGCGGTTGCGTGCAGTTGAGCGGAGATTGTCAACCAGTAAGGATGATTACATCAGGACTGTTCAGGAATCATCTGAAAATATCCAGTGGACAGACCCTGATATAGAGGAACTGCAGGTTGAATTCAATGACCTGGAAGCTAAATTCAAAGAACTGCATGATGTCATTGAAAAACTGACAAGCGACCTTGCCGCAATAAAGTCTGACGAACTTACACAGCTTAACAGTTCCGTGGATGCCCTGCGGCAGGAATTACAGGCTGCCAGTAGCAGGATCGAAGAACTGGGTGGACAACAATCGAGCCTGAAGAAAGACACTTCTGCCTCAGTGGAATCCATAAACAATGCACACAGCTCACAGATCGAAACGCTCAGGGAAGAACTGGAAGACACAAGACAGAGATTACAGCGCCAGGAGAATATGAACAAGATATCCATAGGCAATATCAAGGTACCTGTGGAACTCTCAGGCATAGTGGCATCCATTGCACTTATTGCTACAGGCTACCTTGTCTGGGCTGACAGGTGGGACATCATACGATCCACTTATTATCCTACCGGACTGGCACTACTGTTCGCTACGGCTGTGATAGCAAAGTTCATAATGACCAACAGGCACTCCGACACTTCATAGATGAAGCGTTAACTATCTACCACTTTTAGTGCAAAATCGTTCTTGTAATCTACAAATCCACTGGCTTTAGCTGACAGTTTCAGATATCCTTCACCCGGAACACTGAAAGAAGATGTATTAATATTGACCAGGGCATTTCCGTTACTGTTAGTTATACCTGAAGCCGAAGTATTCAAACCATAGAAAACCACAGTTGCGCCCACCACAGGCCCGCCATCTACATCAACTACACTGATAGTGACGTTCTTAGTACCGTTGTTGACATGTAACACACTACTTGTTGTGCTGTTATCAATGCCGGTGATATCGGCATGCATGGTCTTTGGCACCAGGCTCATGTCACCAATGAACATTATCATGGCAGCCAGCCCGGCCATTCCGACGATAGTAAGCACTACCATCCTCATGGGCAGGCCCATGGTGGCTGTTTCGTCCCTGAACATACCTAAGTGATCAATATTGCAGCTTCATTTGTGTAGTCATAGAACCCGTTGGCTTTAACCACCAGTTCGAGGTCTATGGAATCCTGGTTCAAGCGGATGAAAACATCATGTACATCAACTGTCGCCTGTCCTGTTGGATCTGTCTTGATAGAACCAATACCGCCTCCGCCTGTAATTATTACGTTAGCTCCTTCTACCAGATTATTGTCACTGTCATACACTATTACATCAACCGTCACATTAGAACTTTTACCATTGTCGATATTACCGGTGACCCCATCCACACCATTGACCGATAACACTTCAATTACCAGGTTTTTCTTTGTTTCCGGAATAATAGCCAGGAGGGCAGCCAGGGCCACCATTCCCACCACAAGCATAACTACTATATTGATAGGTAGTTCCATACCATTCTCATTTTTAATTAAAGATCTGTTAGCCTTACACATCCTATTCACCAGATCATATATAATTTTATAAATATTTAAATATTGCGATAGATTTCACACAATTGAAGCGAAAAGTGTCCTGCTCACAACCATGGAAATTGTAAAGACCAAAATCGACAAAGGCAGCCCCTTTCCAAGTTCATACATGAATTGGGCTTTGTCTCCACCGTATTCGATACCTCCCGCAAACCTGACCATGATAACAACCAGGATGATAATATAAAATCCCACTGCCAGTATGAACACATCAGGAGATATGCTCTGTTCCATCCCGCCTCCCACATCTGACATGATCGATGAAATACTGATATCATCAGGCAGCCTGCTCATCTCGTGTGAAATATCTTGCAGTATCTTCTGGATAACCTCTGAAAGGGCCAGGGTCACACCTGCGATAAGGGGTGCAAATATTGTAGCCGTCGTTTTCATTGTGGATGTCACATCATACAGTGAGCTTTTAATGTTATCCTCAACCTCTTGCAGCTCTTTCAAGTGGTCTGCCAGTTTTACAATGGCAACACCTGCTGCCTCATGGCTTTTATATACACTCTCGGTAAACAGCCGCATAGTGGTATGTACCCGCTCTGAATAGATATTCTTAAACGCACCGTATTCCTGGTCAAATATTGCGCCTGCCAGCGTTGTCCTGAGAAAAGAGATGTTCTGCGCCACGTTCTGGAATGCTTTTCCAATGCCGGTGCCCTTCATGGTCTGGGCGGTTTGCATGAACGCCCATTCAGGGGAACGCCCCTCGCTGATCCGGCGTCCCAGTACGAACAGGGCATCTGCAAACTGTCGCTCTATCTCCTTAATCTCATCCCTGATGCTTTTATATGGTGCATAGACCCTGAATGCATATATGGAGATCAAGGCTGTGACACCCCATATCAAGGGGAACGAAACAGGTACGTACCCCGTCATAGCACCTGTGCTCACAATGCCACCCGGATTGCCAAGTTGCAGCCAAATGTACCCGGATGCAGAAATCAATATCGCTACTGCTATTGATAATATCATTGTACTTCGTCTGGTACTCCTTATGTTTACAAGGCGCGGGTGTGCATCCGGGATATTGGGCGGTGAGAAGGCAGCAGGACGCTGAAGCAGAATATACTCGGCATATGCAAAGGTGGCCAGCGGCAGGATCAGGTCATAGAGCAGTATCAGGGTGACGGCATCGATACGCACTCCCACAATACTCACAGCAGGAAGCAGCGCCACCAGTGCCAGCGGGATCAGGATGAAGATGCTGTACAATACATAGGTGGGTGTCTTAAGCCTGGCCGCAAACCCTTCCATCGTATGCCTGGTCCCCTCCAGCACAATATCCAGGCTCTTGTTCAGTGTCATCACACGCTGTGCTTCATCAGGCTCATTTGTACTGCTCTTAACCAGGTACAGTGCACGCTTGAAGTACTCACTGTTCTTACCCCACTGATTGGCAAAGGCTATGAGGGCATCATCGATATCGGTGTACACTCTTACATGCATATCCCAGATCAGTTTACGCAGGTCCCGGGCCAGGGGCCTATTCGAATTGGCAGCTGCAAAGGAGATGGCCCGCTCCATGTTCGATACCAGTTTCATGCTCATGACAACATACGATAGTATCTCTGGGATATCGCCCAGGGAGTGTATCTTTAGGAACCTGGCATGGATCTTGGGATATTCACTGAGATAAAGCAGCAGGGCTGAAGGTATGAGCAAGGTGGTCATTACCATGAAGATTATGGTGGTGGAGCTGACTACCATGAACCTGAAAAAGACCAGGTCCATGACAATAAGCATTATAAATGAGATTACAGCACCCGATATGGCTAATATTTGGGATTCGTAGGATTCAACATCAAATCCGCAAAAATTCAGGCTATCCATGAATTCCTGACTGACCGAGGCTTCACTTTTCTTTTTAAAGCGTTCAAGATCGCCTACAAGCCAGCCAAAGTAGTTGACTGAATGCTTACATGCAGTTGAGTACCAGTTGCCAGGCATTAAATCTCACCTGGGTTTAGGTGGAATTGGATGTATATAAACACTGTGAATTTTTTTACCAAATTTGCAATGCTGCAATTAACATCCTGGCATAAATTTTGGTATTACCCCTTCGATCGGAGGGTATGCGGCATTGTAAAAATGATACAATATCCAGAAAGAACAAGAGAACCCCCAGCAATCAGGTCAACCACTAAATCATCGGAGATATTTCAAAAGATATTTGAGCAATTAATGATATATAAACTACTGATGAGTGTAAAAGAAATTACCGAGCTACTTGAAAAGGTAAATAATGACACATTGACGTCTACTGAAATTGCGGCTTTTGCCGGGATGCTGCAGGAAAACATGTATAAAAGGTCGCCTGGATTTGAAAATGTCTCAAAGGACGATGTGCAGTGGTTTCAAACGTATTCTTTCGTACTTAACAAACTGGAACTTTTCTACAAAGGTGAAATCTACGACATCAAAAGCGGTGGGGATTGGAGACAGGCCATGGATGATGTTAGAAAACTGAAATTGCTTGTAGATGAACTGGAAGAAAAAAAGCTCGTCAATGAAGTGGCTTGGTTTATTGACGGTATTTCCCTGTATAATATAACAGAACCTGAAATGTACAAAAAACAGATATTTGAAAAGGTCAGGGCCTCACTGGAAAAAATAATGGATTGAAAGGTTATAATGCGAATATTTTGCAACCTTTCATGCCTTCTCGATGACTATATTCCACAATTCTGATCCAATCTCTTCAATACTAATGATTTTATTCCCTTCGGATTCTAAACTCCGGGGCACGTTACCTATAGCGGGCTCATTCTCATATGTGGCCACAAGCGTGTCGCCTGAATCCAGTTCTTCCAGTTTCAATGTAGTCTTCAAAAACGTGAAGGGACAAACCTCTCCCTAAAGGTCAAGTTTTGTTGTTGCTATAACTCATCACTTCCTTTTTTTAGCATATCCGGCACGCCCCATCATAGATCTCTTCCTGTATTTGATCGATCTTTGGCTCCTCACCGCACACGGGACACTGTGGGTTTTTACGTATCCTGATCTCATCAAAGGTCATGTACAGGGCATCGTAATATATCATCCTGCCAAGTAGTAGTTCACCGATCCCAAGCAAGTATTTTATTACCTCTGTGGCCTGGATGATACCAATGATACCGGGCAGCACACCCATCACTCCCACTTCATGGCTTAAGGGGACCGTACCAGGGGGTGGCGCATGTTCGAAAAGGCAGCGGTAGCATGGTCCTTTCCCTGGGATAATTGTTGTGACCTGCCCCTCAAAACTGAAGATACTGCCGTGTGACAGGGGGGTGCCGGTCAGCACGCAGGCATCGTTCACTAAAAACCGTGTGGCGAAATTATCAGAACAGTCCATCACGATGTCATAATCTTTGATAGTGTCCATGATGTTACCGGCATCCAGCCGGGTCAGATAGGGTACGACCTTCACGTCGGGGTTCAGTTTCTCCACGAACTCGGCTGCCGAGGTCACTTTGGGTTTATCCACGTTCCCGCCGTGTATGACCTGGCGCTGCAGGTTGCTCATGTCCACCACATCGTTGTCCACGATGCCAAGTGTGCCTACTCCGGCGGCGGCAAGGTACTGGATGACCGGGGAACCCAGACCTCCGGCACCGATGCAGAGCACTTTTGATTCGAGTAGTTTTTGCTGGCCTTTTTTGCCAATTTCCGGGAGCATGATGTTGCGTAAATAGCGCTGTAGTTGTTCTTTATTTAATCCGCCTATCATCTGAATTTATCTCCTGAGTTATAATAAAATATTACTATGGGTTGTATTTAGTCCACTGAAGTATTACTGACATAAATATATTATGGTGGTGGCAATTGTATTTTTATTGGATATATCAGGGAGTCAAGTTATTCTGCAGTATAACTTTTTCCTTGATGAAGATAACTTGTTCAACACACATAAAAAGAGATGGATTGCATAGGAAAGATAAAAAGGAAATTAAAGTAAGGTGGAAGTAGATTTAGAAGGATAAATACAAATTTAACAAAGTCTGTTTGGTTCACATGACCAAAGAAGAGATTAAGATTGTCGAAGAGTTTAATGAGAGGAAATGATATGGATTCAGAAAAATCATTAATCGTCTTTCATAATAATAAGATAAGAAGAATATGGCATGATGATGAATGGAACTATTCTGTTTCAGACATCATTGCAGTCCTTACAGATAGCAAAGACGGGCTTGCCTACTGGAAAAAAAGGATAGATGAGATAGAAAACCAGGGGCATTCAAGAGCAAAAAAACTTTGTGATACTAACAAGCGAGATATTAAAAGCAACATTTGGTAAAACTAATCAAGGATTAAACAAGAATGTAAGTTTATCCGAATGATGGTGAGCATTCACTTATGAAAATATTCAGAGGCGATACACATAAATCTACGATTCCTTGGCGGCTGCGGTGAAGTGGGCCGCTCTGCAATACTACTTGACGATAACGTCCTGCTTGACTACGGCATGAAACCTGCCGAACCCCCTTTATACCCGGTCGGTGGCGTGCGCCCCGATTCTGTCATCGTATCCCACGGTCACCTGGACCACTGCGGTGTTGTGCCCAACCTCATGGACATAAAACCTGACATATTCATGACACCAGTGACCAAAGACCTGGCATCACTACTGGCCAGGGACACCATGAAGATCGCAAGAGCAAAGGGCCAGGTGCTGCCATTTATGATCGAGGATGTCAGGGATTTTGAACTGCATACCTATTCAATAGATTACGGCACCGGATTTGATGCCTCAGGCTACGAAGGCATGCTGTATGACGCCGGACACATCCCGGGTTCGTCAAGCATCTACCTTGAGAACAAGAGCGGCAGCCTGCTGTACACAGGTGATATAGACACCAGGGACACCAACCTGCTTGGTCCGGCCGAAAACCTGCCAGTTGCAGATATAGCCATAGTGGAAAGTACATACTTCGGCACAGAACACACAGTAAGGTCGAAGCTTGAGCGGGATTTTATTGACTCAATAAAACAGACTGTGGAGGGCGGAGGATGGGCAATAATACCCGCCTTTGCTATCGGGCGCACCCAGGAGGTGGTCATGATACTGGAAAAGTATGGTATACGGCCCTATGTGGACGGCATGGGAGTGGATGTCTACAAGCTCCTCAAAAAACATCCTTCATACCTAAAGGATCCTGGCCGCCTTGACAAGGCTTTCAAGGACGCTTTTAGAGTGGATCCAAGGGAGCGGTCAAGACTAATGGATGAACCCTGTGTCATAGTGACCACAGCAGGTATGTTGAACGGGGGTCCTGTCCTGTACTACCTCAGGCACATCCATGACGACCCAAGGTCAAAGATATTACTGACCGGGTACCAGGTAGAAGGCACCAACGGAAGGATGGCACTGGAACGGGGATACTACGAGGACAGGGGCAGGTCCGTCCAGATCAGCGCACAGATCGAACTCTATGATTTTTCTGCACACAGTGGTGACAGCAGCCTAAAGGAACTGGTAACGCAGCAAGTGGATGGCGGCTGCCAGCTTGTGGTTTGCGTGCACGGTGAAAATACCGAAGGTTTTGCATCATGGATAAGCCAGAACCTGGAAGTGGATGCAGTATCACCTGTCAACGGTGACCAGATTTATATTTAATCAGGCCTTTATTGAAAACATGAATATTGTAGTGCTGAGGCTCGGCCACCGGCCCGAGCGGGACCAGCGGGTCACCACCCATGTCGGGCTGACAGCCCGGGCTCTTGGTGCCTCGGGAATGCTGCTTGCTTCGGATGACCGTGGTGTTATTAACAGTATCAATGAAGTGACCGGGCGTTGGGGCGGCGATTTCTTTGCCAGGTCAGTGGGTTCGTGGAAACAGGAGGTACGGCAGTGGCAGGACTCAGGCGGTAAGGTGGTGCACCTGACCATGTACGGCCGGAACCTGCCCGGTGTACTGGATGAGATATCAGGCACAGAGTCTGTAATGGTGGTTGTAGGTGCTGAAAAGGTCCCTCCCGATATCTACCAGGTGGCTGACTGGAACGTGGCAGTTGGAAACCAGCCCCATTCAGAGATCGCATCCCTTGCAGTGTTCCTTGACAGGCTTCATGCGATTCGGGGCACGGACCCTTTGACACAGGCATTCCAGGGAGGTACACTGAAGATCGTCCCGTCCGGACGGGGAAAAATAGTAAAGGAGGTGTAGGGTTACGGCACAGCGAAAACTGGAACGGTTCCAGTCACATGGAAAATACAATTCGCTGTGGTACTGGAAGCATGTAGTATCTCCTGCAAGAGTGATCTACAATAATATCCTTATGCGCCTGGCCAGGATATCCCCTTCCCTCAGCCTGAAGCTTTGGCTATACCGTATGATGGGGATACGGGTGGGCAGCAATGTTTCCATAGCACTTGAGGTTACCATGGACGTTTTTTTCCCGCAGCTTATCGAGATAGGTGACAATACTATAATCGGCTACAATACCACGATCCTGTGCCATGAGTTTTTAATAAAGGAATACGTGACCGGTCCCGTGGTCATTGGCAGGGATGTGATGGTGGGGGCAAACACCACGATACTGCCTGGTGTAACAATTGCAAATGGATCTGTGGTCTCTGCCCATTCCCTTGTCAACAGTGATATTGAAGGGTTTGTCGGCGGTGTCCCTGCCAGGCCTCTGGACCGGAATTAACAGGAAGATATATCAATGGATATAATCGAATTTTTCCACAGGTTCAAGGCTTATCCATTGACCAGGTATTCCCTATTGCTGGCATCTATTATCGGAACAGCCTTCGGGTTCTATTATTACGAATGGCAGTTAAGGACATCTCCTGTATATTACTGGCCCCTGATTCCTGACAGCCCGGTCTTTACCCTGATGTATGTGCTGGTCCTGGCAGCCTATTCGGTGGGAAGACGCAGTAACCTGTTCGACACTTTCACATTTATAGGGCTAAACAAGATAGGCATCTGGACGCTTTTCGTGTTGCTATATGATTTTGACTATTATTTCTCTCCCGAGACTTGGGTGTTCAGGTCTGTGCTGTTCTTGCTGCACATTGGTATGGTACTATGCGCTCTTACCCTGGTAAAAGATATGAAACGGCCCACGTTTACAATGATGGGGCTGATACTTGGCGTATTCTTAGTGCTGGATTATTTTGACTATATTATCGGGACCCACCCGTACCTGCATACACCCAGGGTGGATGTGGTGGGGTTTGCAGCAGTTATACTGACCATTGGCTGCTGGGGTGTGGTATGGTTGATACGGGAGAGGGATAAGGATGGAGATGGGGATGTCCGGGAAGATCAACAGCCTGGTGCCGTGTGAATCAAACGCCTTTTTTTTGTTTGGCTGCTATAAGTTCTTCCTGTAAGGTCACATTATCTGTTTTGTAGATTATCAATGAAATACACAACAGGAAAAATGCGACTATATTCAGTAGCATAGGGATTATTATTGCACTTCCTGTAATTCCGCCGCCGCCCGGACCCAGTACAGTCGGATGATTGGTAGCAGACCATATCCTGATGCTCATGAAACTGATAGGGACACTGATAAAACCTATAATACCGAATACCGCACTAAGACGAGCCCGTTTTTCTGGCATGTCAACAGCTTGCCTTACCATGAGGTAAGCAATATATATGAAAAAAAGCACCAGCGAGGTATTGAGCCGTATATCACCGGGCGGCCAGTAGTGTCCCCATGCCGCCTTTGCCCATATGGAACCGGATATGAGGGTCAGTCCTGCAAAGATGACACCAACCTCAGCCGATGCTGCAGCTTTAAGGTCCCATTTCTGCTCCCCATCCCGCAGGTAGAGGATACTGAAGATCATTACCAGTAAAAAGGCCATGTATGAGGTGAGGGCTATTGCGATATGGAAATATGCGATATAGAAACTGTATACATAGTTCGCCCATTGGGCATCAGTGGACACATAATGAACCTGTCCTTCAGGATTGGTATATGTACCCCGTTCGCCCGGGTTTATAGGTACAGGTGCATATAAGAAAATAATAAGGATGGCTGCAAGTATGAAGATAATTGTGGCACCATAGATGTATTTTTTATAATCAGTGTTTTTCATATTTTTTACCATGCTAAAGCCCTTCTTCAGCGATATTTTGCATTGTCATTAGATGTGTTATGTATAATAAATGATTTTGGAAAAATCAGCAATTCTAAATGAAAAATCAATATAGATGTACACAAAGTATAAATACCTTGACACTAAATAAATTTTTATTGTATATGGAGTATAACTTTGTATACTTAAGTAAATGCGAATGATATGAGCATTTTCTTGTTACAGTCGTAAAAGACTGTATTCCTGTTATAAGAGGGGAAACGTATCCACTTCAAAAAGTATGGTCAAATGCAATATTAATGTAGACACAGATTTCACAGATTACACTGATTTTCACAACCACTTTCAATCTGTGTAATCAGTGTAATCTGTGTCTCAAAGTTCAGAGCACTATAATCAATTACCATTTAATTTGAAGGGGATACGGGGAAACCTCTTATTATATCAAATGGAGGTAATACAAGATGGATAATTATGTAGATACATTGAAAAAGGTTCTTACCGACCCTGAAGGTTTTTATTCGGAAATGCCGAAAGAAGGGGGCTATCAGGAACCATTAACATTTGCAGCTATTAACTTTGCAATTCTAGGATTGCTTTCAGGAATTGTTGCTGTTCTTCTAAAGGGTGCAGGCGCTGGTTCAATAGTGTCAACCCTGGTCGGTGCTGTGATTGGCGGCATTGTCGGACTGTTCATCGTCGGAATAATATTGTTCATATTCTTCAAGATATTTGGCGGCTCAGGCGGTTATGAGGGGACAGTAAGGATATTATCATATTCAAGCGCAGTCCAGGTATTCGCATGGATACCCGCAATCGGATGGATTATCAGTTTATATGGTATCTGGCTAAATATCGTAGGTGGAAAACACGTTCACAATCTGACCACTGTAAAATCTGCTATTGCGGTACTATTACCATTAGTAATTCTGGCAGTGATTATTGCGATGTTAATGACTGTAATAATTGCAGCTCTCGTAGCAATGGGAATTGGTGGGGAATGGTGTTTTTAGCTGTGCCGATGGTCATGAGTAATAATTGCAGCTAAAGCAGCAATGGGAATTGGTGGGTTTTAATTACCCGCCACTTTTCTTTTTTTTCATCCAATTTTATAAATAAGACATTTATATTTTAAAAAACACATAACAACAACTATTTTATCCTTCCACATCCATCTTAGTTCCCGATGAAAGTCTACAAGAACTATGATGACCTGCCTAAAATCAAGTTCCCCAGAGGGCAGGAAGTATTTATCAGCGACAGTACGATTCGGGACGGCTCCCAGATGCCGGGTGTCGTTATGTCAAAAAACCATAAACTCCAGATTTTTGAGTATCTTCACCAGATCGGAATAGAAAAACTGGAAACCTTTGTTTTTAACCATCGGGACAAAGAAGCAGCGAAATCTATGCTGAACAAAGGGTATGAATTCCCTGAAGTCACAGGATGGGCCAGGGCAAACCCTGCCGACATTGATCTGGTACTGGAGATGGACGGGATAGAAGAAACAGGCATACTGATGTCAGTTTCGGATTCGCATGTAATTGACAAGATGGGACTTCCTTCAAGGGAGGCCGCTGAAGAGAAATACCTGGACGCACTGCAGTATGCAGTGGACCACGGCCTGCGCACCCGCGCACATATCGAAGATATGACCCGTGCCGATAACTACGGTTTTGTGTTCCCGCTTGTCGAAAAATTGATAGAGATCGACCCGGATTGTATAATCCGTTTATGCGATACCCTTGGTATGGGAATACCTTTTGAAGGTGTGGACGAACCATATGGCATCCCGACAATGGTCAAATACCTGCATGACGAAATGAATGTTAAGAATATTGAGACCCATGTCCATGATGACTTCGGGCTGGGAATGGCAAACACACTTGCAGGATACTGGCACGGTGCCAACTGGTCAAGCCTCACGTTTTTGGGTATCGGTGAGCGTGCCGGAAACACAGAAATAGAGAAGGTAGTGCTGTTTTTGCATGAGAGAATAGAAGGGTTTGATAAATATAACCTGGAAGCAGTAACTGAGTTTGCCAGGTTCATGGAAAGGGAGATCGGAATCAGGGTGCCCCGTAACAAGGCCGTCGTAGGTAAGAATATATTTGCCCATGAAAGCGGTATACATACAGCCGGGGTCATCAAAAACCCATTCACTTACGAGGCCTACCTGCCAGAACTCGTGGGTGGGAAGCGGCTGTTGCTGATCGGCGATTCATCCGGACTTGAAGTACTCAGGCATAAGGTAGAAGAGACCCTGAATGAATTGATGGGGGTCGAAGCCAAGGTACTGAAACAAGACCCCAGGTTAAAGGAGATCCAAGACCATATCCACCGGCTCTATGATGAAGAACTAAGAGTATCCAGCATCTCAGATGAGGAATTGAGGGGTTATGTTGAGAAATACTTCATGTTCGAACCGATCGTAGAATCCGAAACGCACGAAAAAACAAATATACGCTGAGATAATAATTATGCCGGCGGAAAAGACCGCCGGTCGATCTTGTTTTTTTTTGATTTATTTCAACTTAGCAATAATAGCATCACTCATCTCGCTAAGTTTTGCACTGCCGCCCATATCATAGGTGACATGTTTGCCTTCTGATATCACTGATTCAGTAGCATCGAAAATTGCCTTTGCCTGCTCCTTCTCACCAAGATAATCCAGCATCCATGCCCCTGCCAGTATGGTGGCTACCGGATTGACCTTATCCTGGCCCGCATATTTCGGCGCTGAACCGTGGGCTGGCTCGAACATGGCATAACTATCGCCAATATTTGCCGAATATATCAACCCGATACTGCCAACCAGTGCACTACACTCCTCGCTTATCACGTCCATGAACAAATTGGTTGACAGCAGGATGGATTCATTGAATATCTGGGGATTCTTGATCAACTGCTGGGCGATATTGTCGATATGGTATTCCCAGACCTCCATGTCAGGATAGTCCTGGTGTACCTTTTCCACTTCTTCTAAGAATGTGCCGCAGGTCTGCTTGAGAATATTGCTCTTATGGATGGGCACCACCCTCTTCCAGCCCCTGCGCTTTGCCTCCTCGAAGGCATATCTGGCAATGAGGCTGCTCTGGGTGCGGGTTATCTTGCGTATGGCAATATAGACATCATCGGTAAGCTTGATCTCTTCACCGATATACAACCCTTCCGTCCCTTCCCTGACACATACGAGATCCACATCTCCCAGTGGCTTTGCCGTGTTCGGGAATGTCCTGGTGGGCCTGACATTGGCGTACAGGTTGAATTTCTGCCTGATAGATACTGCAACGCTCTTGGGTGAACCTGCACCGCCAGGTGTGGTGGTGGGTCCCTTGAAACATGCATCTGTCTTTTCAAGCAGGTCCCATGTCTGTTGTGGAATGAGTGAATTGCCACCGTTGGCTTCCCACCAGGTAGCTCCAGCCTCACATGGTATGAACTCTACATTCGTACCGGCAGCCCGGGTAACTGCAATCATGGCATCTACCAGCTCAGGTCCCACACCGTCTCCTTTTATTACTGCTGCTTTTTTACTCATAATATTTCACATCTGCTCTTTCATTCAAATCCGGCTATATTTGGTAATTATTTCATTTAAGGGCTTCGAACGGTGTTCATCCAATTGTTGCAAGCTTTAAATGTGTGGATAGAGATCATTTTTTGTATCCCTTTCAAATTAAATGGTAATTGATTATATTGCTCGGAATTTTGAGACACAGATTACACTGATTACACAGATTAATAGTTGTTGTGAAAATCAGTGTAATCTGTGAAATCTGTGTCCATATTAATTTTGAATTTTGCCATACTTTTTGAAATGGATACAATTTTTTATCTATTCTACCTTATCCTTGAAGTACATCAATGCTTTTCTAATTATATCTGTTTCGGGTTCGCGGTACATGGCATCCATCCCCTCATTACCGGAATACATATCCACTCCCCTGATCACCACTACCGGTGTACCCCAATCACCTTCACCCATAAGGAAATTGGCAAATCCGGCTATTTCATCCACCACTGCCTCGTTGGCAACTTCCAGTTCAACCCCGAACAGGTCAGTGCTGCCCCTCCAGTCATGATGTGTGTCGATACCGGCAATCCCCAGGGCAATACCTGTTTGCCCTTCCCGAAACGCCCTGCCGTTGGTATCGGTGATGATAACACTGACCCGTTTGCCTGTTAACCTGAAAAAATCTTCTTTAAGCTGCCTGGCACTTTCATCCGGGTCAGTAGGCAGCAATAATAATCCACGCTCCACATTTGACTCATCAATACCTGCATTGATGCAGACATTCCCACTTACGTGCCTGACAAGGAAGATGGGGGATTCAATGAGAACTTCCGTACTTTCATTGAGCACTGCCTGGACGAAGGTTGGGTCATTTCCGATTTTTTTTGATATTCTTTCTGCTTCCGGTGTAGGAGTTATGGTTTCTGGATCGATAACCAACGCCTGCGCCTTTGACACGATTGTTGAGGCGATCACAATAATGTCATGTTCTTCTATTGTCATTCGCTTGTGGATGAGCCCGGCAAGGTTATGACCCTGTTCTATCATGGGCATGTTATCCACTGTAAAAACACTTAATTTCAATATTGATTCCTCTCACAAATTATGCCTGATAAACACTGCTGCAGACATTTGAATTTTAAACATTCATATTTTGGACATTCATGTTTTATAAACTTTGATTACATTACTATTATAGGAACATTTAAATGATTTCCCATATATAAAAAAATCAGTAAACCTTTCAATATAGATACATTCAATTAATAAATATTTATTGTAATAATTTATACTTTAGACATGAGGTAAAATATGGTTCAAGTTCTGGTTGCAGATGATTCTATTTTAACACGTACAATGTTAAAAAATATTTTGATAGAAAACGGTTATGAGGTTGATGAGGTTGTTAACGGGAACGAAGCAGTTTCCAAGTATGACGAGGTCAAACCCGACCTTGTATTGATGGACCTTGTGATGCCTGAAAAGGATGGGTTGAGTGCAATAAAGGACATAATCAGCAAGGATTCCAGCGCAAAGATCATTGTTTGCAGTGCTGATGTCCAGGATTTCCGTGTTTTAGAAGCCATAGAAGCAGGCGCTTCTGATTATATCACCAAGCCCTTTGACAAAGAAAAGATCATAGCCGTAGCAGAGAAATGCCTGGAGAGTGCTCCCCTGGATGAAGTAAGGCAGGATGTGACCACAGAGCGTGCCATATTGAAAGATTTTATCAGAAACGGCATCCAGAGGGGGATTCAAGCACTTTCCAGGATGATCAACAAAAACGTAAAAGTCTCAATATCTGACTTCAGGTCAATTGAACTACCCGATATTCCCGGATATATCGGGACTGAATGTATTGGTGTGAACTATACAATCACAGGTACGAACACAGGTACTGCTGTCCTGCTGATACCCAAGAAATTTGCCTATGATATCGTAAGTGATATAATGGGTGACATTCCAGATGATACAGAGGATACGGTCAGTTCTGTGTTCAATGAAATAGGAAATGTGTTTATTAACTCATTTATGAGTACATTCAGTGACCTTCTGGATATTAAGATCACTTTTGATGCACCGGAAAATGTAACCCAGGATACGATACTGGAAAAATTAAACTCTATCGAGTTCGCTTCTCCGGCATCACAAGCATATATGGTCAAAGGTAAGTATTTTATTGATAATCTGGAATTCAATATGTTCCTTATTCTCTATACTGATATCAAATCCATAGCCTATAAATACGATCTGAAGAACGGGATAAATTACCTGGTCAATGATGATGGGAATTCAGGGAAGAGTTTTGATATGTTCAAGTATATGACAAAACGTGGATACAAAGGATTATGTATCACAAAAAGACATCCGGATGATGTCAGGAAGCTTGTCGGCAATGAAAAACTTCCAGTGGTCTGGCTCAGCACAGAAGATATCAAGATACCCAATTGTATATGCACCACCAGTCTGCCCAAGATAAGTAAGGTGGTCCAGTCATTTTATGGAAAAATCAATAATATTATTTTATTTATAGATGACATCGAATATCTCGTTAGTACTAATAGTAAAGGTATTGTTAATGGTTTTATTGAAGAGATAAAATCAAGGAACATACAGGATAAGAATATTCTGATAATTCCTTCAGAACCCGCATATGATGAAAAAGAATATTTCAGCCAGAAAAATTTTGAAATTATTCGGTGATCAATCTACAACAGGTATATATTTTTTCTTATATATACGCTCAGATAAGTTTACATTCTCCAGGTAATCCACGACTTTGCCAGTAATTGCCTCGTTCTTACCAGTAATAAGGTAGCCATCTTTACGCAGCATTTGGCAGAATTTCATGAACAGTGACCTTTTTACATCCATCGTGAAAAATATGGTCACATTTCTGCATAATATTAATTCATATGTTGCCAGATTTTGAACAAAATCAGATGTAAGATCAAGATAACTGAATTTAACATGTTCTTTTACAAAAGGTTTTATCCTGTATTCATTTCCATGTTCCTCGAAGTACCTGTCAAGTAAGTCTTTTCTAATGCCACTAACCTTATTACTTTCATAAATTCCTGACTTTGATTTGATTATGCTTTTTCGATCAATATCAGTGCCATAGACCATCAGGTCATATTTTTTCCCTGCCTTACGAAGTGCTTCAAGAAACAGGATTGCAAGAGTATATGTTTCTTCCCCTGATGAACTGCCTGCACTCCATACTTTAATTATATCCCTGGAATCTGTTTCTTTATTCTGTAATATTTTCGGAACAATATCTGTTTCAAGTGCTGCAAAAGTCTCAGTGTTCCTGAAAAATTCTGTGACATTAACAGTAAGGGCATCTATTAGTTTATTAAATTCTTCCGGATTATTCCTTAGTAATTCTATGTAGCTTTTTAAATCATCTCTTTTGGTCAGGTTCATCCGTGTGTTGAGCCTTCGTTCAATATAACTATCCTTATAGTGACTGATGTCAAAACCTTTATATTTATGTATAAGAATTCTAAGCGTATTGTGGCTATTGTTGTTAATCATGATAATGAGCCTATACTATTTGTATTCCTTTTTTTATCATATAGGATAAATTTAAATACTGTTTCTTATTATACTTATCATAATAATATTAATACTTTAAAAAAGGAATTGCAGTTTAAGAGGGGACAAATGTGAACGAAGCTAAACGTATGACTATTAAGAAAATACTTATTCTAAGTTTTTTGGCTTTTGCTGGTTTAATGGCTATTATCGGGAGTATTTCAGTGTACAATATTATAACAATGGAGGACAGTGTTGACCAGATACTGGACGTCTGTGTGCCATTATTGTCTGAAATATTAGATGCTCAACATGAAATTGAAACCAGTTATGGTTTAACGCTCCAGTATTTATTAACTGAGGATCATTCCTCAAGGCAGCAGAACAGACAGGACCTCCAAAAAAGCTTAAACAAGATCAGTGAATTAGAAGAACATATCACTTCCGGCATTATTTCAAGTGGAGACCTGGATGTTACCAATAGTTTACGGGAATCCGATCAGGATTTTGAAAGAACTACAATTGAGATCATGGACCTGCATGACTCAAAGATAAAAATATCAGATGAGATAAACGTGCTTGAGGCCCAGATGGTAGATAAGTCCAATGAGATGTTATCTCTTTCTCAAAAAATACAAATTAACGATATATACATTAGAATATTAGAATTGGAGGCATCTGAATATCGATATTTGTCGAATCCTTCAAGTTCAAATGCACAGAATATTCAAAATCGTGTTTCATTGCTTAAAACTGATATCACCACTTCAAATACGGACCTCGCCAGCAAGAACCAATTAACACTAATGACGGACAAGAACTATGCGCTTTTCGAGGAGATAGTAGCCTTAAACGAAGACCTGGTAGAAAAAAATGATGCAATTACTGTTTTGACATTTAAGTTAGATTCTATTTCAAATACCATGATCAATGATCTGGAAGATCTTTATTTCCTGAATAACCAGAAACAATTGACTATCAAAGATAAAATCCAAAGTAATATCAAGTTATCTATCATCATGGTAGGACTGGCTACCCTGCTGGTGATTGCCCTTGTATTGTTATTATTTTTAATAGTCCGGAAGATAATCAGGTCAATATCAATTTTTTCAGATCATGTAAATATTATTGCCAAAGGAGATCTTTCCCATGAAATTGAGATAACCAGCAATGATGAAATGGGTGATCTTGCCATCACATTAACAAATATGAAAAATGATATTAAGAATATTATAATAAATATCAGGGATGCTGCACTTACTTTCGGGTCTACTGCACAGGAACTGGCTGCTTCCAGTGAGGAACTCAGTGCAACTACAGAACAAGTATCATCCAAGACACAGTTGATCGCAAAGGGTGCCAGTGACCAGGCACATGAAGTAGAATCCATGTTAAGGGAATTGATCAGGCTCTCACAAACTACAGAGGATATTGCCCGGACCGTAGGCGAGGTTAAAGATTTTTCTGAAAAGACAGACGAAATGGCAAGGGGTGGAAAGGATATGGCTAATGAGGCCCTTGTAAAACTTGAAGTTGTAAAAGCTAAGCTCGGGGAATCTGCCGCTGCAGTTGAAGGGCTTGGCGTCAAATCCAGCAAGATCAGCAGCATCGTGGATGTTATTACTTCAATTGCCGACCAGACCAATCTCCTGGCATTGAACGCTGCCATAGAGGCTGCAAGGGCGGGTGAACAGGGTCGGGGTTTTGCTGTTGTTGCATCAGAAGTAAGGAACCTGGCAGAAGAGTCAAAGAAAGCTGCCGAACAGATTGATTCGCTTATCAAAGAAATATCTGAAGATACCAACCAGGCAGTAAAATACACTGAGATCGGAACTGCCGAAGCTGCTGAAGGTATTGAAATAACTACCAAGGCATTACATTCACTTGAGAAGATATCCCAGGCAGTAAGTGAATCAGCCGAGAGGATCAAAGGAATTACTTCCATTGTTGATTCCCAGAAAACAAATACTGATAATGTGGTGGAAGCAATGGATAAGGTTGCTTCAATTGTTGAAGATAATTTGAACTCTGCCGAAGAATCGGCTGCGGCTACCCAACAGCAGACTGCATCTATGGAAGAACTCACCTCAGCTACTCAAGAACTTGCCCACCTGGCAAATAGATTACAGGAATCTGTCAGCAGGTTCAAAGTATCCTGAAGGGTTGTTGTACATGTCTGGCCAAATGGAATCCAAAGATATGCAGGTTGTCATCTTCTTCCTGGGTGGGGAAGAATACTGTGTAGATATTTCCATAGTACGGGAGATTATCCGCATGGTTGATCTGACCCGTATTCCTAAACTACCTGAGTTCATTGAAGGTGTTATTAACCTGAGAGGGCAGATAACAACAGTGATCGATCTACGAAAACGTTTTGAAATGGAACCTGTAGTTAAAGATAATAATAGAATAATAATCGTCGACTTAAAAGGTGAGCCCATAGGGATCATAGTAGATTCGGTTTTGGAGGTCATGACAGTGCCGCCCGGACAGATCGATGATATGCCGTCAATAAAACATGCCCGGACCCAGGAATACTTAAAAGGGATATGCAAAGTCGATGATAGGATACTCATTTTACTTGATCTTGATAAGATACTTACAGAGCTTGAGTTTGCACAAACCGAGACCATAAAGGAAGATTTAGAAACACCAGATACACAATAATTGAACAATTGATTACGAGGAAAATATATGGCAGGTATATTGGTAGTAGATGATGCCGAATTTATCCGGACGTTACTAAAGGACATACTTTCAGGCAACGGTCACCATGTTGTCGGTGAGGCTGCAAACGGTGATGAAGCCGTTATGAAGTACATTGATCTTAAACCGGATCTTGTGACAATGGATATCGTTATGCCAAAATCCACAGGTATTGAAGCTGTAAAAGCTATAAAGGATAAGGACCCAAAAGCTTGTATAGTAATGATCAGTGCCCTGGGTCAGCAGAAATTGGTCATGGAATCTATAAGGGCAGGTGCAAAAGATTTTATCGTAAAACCATTCGATGAAAAGACTGTGGTGGAAGTAATAAACAAAGCACTTCTATGATTTTCCTTATACCATTTATTGTTACCAGGTTGTACCATGAATTCTTTAATAGTTATAGGAGCATCTACAGGAGGACCGGAAGCATTGGCTGCTGTTCTATGCAGACTTCCTGAGGATTTTTCTGTACCTATTGTGGTCGTACAACATATTCTGCCAGATTTTACCGGGACGTTTGCAAAAAGGCTGGACAAAAAGGGCAACTTAGTGGTAAGGGAAGGGAAACAAGGGGATATATTAAGACCCGGGCATGTATACATAGCCCCTTCCGGCAAACATTTAGTATTCAAACATGGCAAGATCGATCTGGATGATGGAGCGTGTGTTAATTTCTCAAAACCCTCAGTTGACGTTACCTTGAAGTCTGCTGCCAGGTTGTTTAGAAAGAATGCTATCGGGATCATACTTACAGGTTTGGGATCTGACGGCACTGTTGGAGCGAAAGCAATCAAGAATGTTAAAGGTATTACGATTGCCCAGGATAAACGCACCAGTGTGATTTTCGATATGCCCGGAAACGCTATTGGATCAGGAAATATAGACTATGTTCTGGCAGTTGAGGATATTGCTGATAAGATTATGGAACTGGTGAAAGGACGATGAATTCAGACCTGGAGAAATATAAAGATATACATGTCAGTGATATGAGGGAACACCTCCAAAACATGAACAGGTCGTTCGTGGAACTTGAACATGACCCTGGGAACATTGATCTGCTTAATGAGATATTCAGGGCTGTCCATACCATAAAGGGGAATTCAGCCACAATGGAATATGATGATGTGGCTCATCTGGCACATGAAATGGAAAACCTGCTTGACAAGATCCGCAATAAAGAAATTACCATAGACCGGGAGATAATGGATATATTCTTTGAAAGTTTTGATGTAATTGAATCAATGATAGAATCCATCTCAAACAATGAAGAAGTAATGGACCCGGCAGCGATCATTGAAAAGCTTGGACAGATATTAAAAGTAAATGAAACAGAAGATGTTGATAAAGTAAAAGCTGTTGATAAAGCTGAAGATGTTGATAAAAAACAGGAAGCTGTGGGCCAGGACGATGAACCGGACCTGAGTACGGATGAATTGAAGAAAATTACCGTTGCTATGACATCGGGAATGACCGTATATGAAATTATTGTCACAATTGACGATAGCTGCAAACTGAAATCAGCCAAAGCCACTATTGTGATACGAAACCTTGGAAAGATCGGGGATAAGATAGCAGTTTATCCGGATGAACAGGCAATAAAAGCAACCAATCCCGGAAAGTTCCATGTAATACTGGCATCCAATTCTGAAACCGATACTATAAGGGAGGTAGTTCTTAGCGTTTTTGAGATATCAGATGTTGAGGTCAAGGTAATAGTTGGTGAGGATGAAGAAAATCATGAGTTTGACCTGGATTCGCTGGAAGAATTCGATATCACACAAAAGCCCCTTACTGTTGAAGAACCGGTAGAACCAAAAACGGTAGAAATAAAAACGGTAAAACCAGAACCGGAAACTGCTCTCCCGATACCAAAAAAAAGCGAAACAAAAAAACCATCAGTATCGCCCCCACAGACCGTCCAGAATATCAGGGTTAATATACAGCAACTTGACTCCCTGATGAACCATATTGGTGAATTGGTAATAAGTAAGACCAGCCTGGAACACATGGCCTCAAAATATGAGATACCAGAACTTACAGAATCAGTGGCCCACCTTAACCGGATCGTGGAGGTACTCCAGGAAGAGGTAATAGAAATACGGATGGTACCTGTTGACCAGATATTCAGCAAATATCCCCGTATCATACGTGACCTTTCAAAAAGCAGTGGTAAGAAGGTCAGACTTGTGATCGAAGGCGGTGATATTGAACTGGATCGTACTGTGCTGGATGGCATTAACGATCCCTTAGTGCATATTCTCAGGAATTGTGTTGACCACGGTATAGAAACGATAGAGGAGCGGACTGATGCAGGCAAACCAGAAGAGGGGACGGTACTGCTAAAGGCAGCACGTGGGAAGAACCACGTCAATATCGAAATATCGGATGATGGTGCTGGCATAAACCCTGAAGTGATCAGGAAATCTGCAATATCCAGGGGATTGATGTCTGAGGATGAGGCCGCTGCAATGAATGATGATGACCTGGTCTCGATATTATTTCAGCCTGGCTTTAGCACGGCAAAAGCTGTAACTGACATTTCGGGCAGGGGAGTAGGGATGGATGTGGTTAAAAGGGATATCGATAGACTGGGCGGTAATATTAAAATCTACTCGACTCCGGGCGAAGGGACATGTATCAGGTTGAAGTTGCCACTGACACTGGCGATCATTAAGGCCCTGTTGGTCCGTGTTGGCAATAATACCTATATTCTTCCTATCAATAACGTGCTTGAATCCTTCAGGATCAATGAAGACCAGATAAAAATGGTTGATAAAAAGGAAACCTGTATTTTAAGGGATGAGGTTATTCCGCTTGCAAGGCTGAACCAGTTGTTTGAAATAGAAAGCAACAACCAGGATTTCGATAATGGCCTTTTTGTTATCATAGTGGAACACAAGGATAAACATATAGGGCTTATCGTGGATGAACTGGTAGGTCAGCAGGAGGTAGTGATCAAATCCCTTGGTGCTTCCCTGGGACGTGTCCAGGGTTTTGCAGGTGCCACAATAATAAAAGATGGCAGCGTTGCATTGATTTTAGATATAAATTCACTGTTATTATTATAATATTTTACAAAAAGGTCGATCTGATGAATGGTATAGAATTGATGTCACAGGAAAAATCCTTTATGGATAGACTGGGCCTTTTAAGCGGGAGAATGGGCGCAACTGCCTTATCCCATATTCTGGGACGTAAAGTGAATCTAAAAGTGAGTGAAATATTCTTTATCCCGCTGGAAGATATCCAGTATTTGTTAGGTGATCCTGGTATTGTGGTTGCTGGTATCCAACATGAGTTTGTCAACGAATTAGAAGGTTACTTATTAACTCTCATACCGGTTGAACTGGCAAAACATCATCTATCTCATTTGCTCAAAATGGAGGTGGATGAAGATTATATGGCAAGTCCCCAGGGTCTGTCCGGTCTGGGTGAGTTGAGCAATATTTTATGCGGCTCCTATATAAGTGCCATCGGGAACATGCTGGATATTGTCATCATCCCGTTTATACCACATGTCAAAATAGATTTGATGGGGGCAATTACCCAGGATATAATATTAAGACTAAAACCGGAAACAGTCCAGGCTATGATCATTAAGACTGAATTGATAATCGCAGATGATGTTATCAGTATCCATATATTAATGCTGCTGGAACAGGATTCGCTCAAATTATTAGCTGATAGAATTCGCCTAAAGACCGGAGTTCAAGAAAATGGAAATTTCAGACAGGATAAACAAGATTGATAGGATAGGATACGATCCAATCCTGTATATCCTGTAAATCCTGTCAAAAGATTTGATTGAATCTAAGAAAATTACCTATATCGATATCGAAATGTGTTTATAATTTCCTATACGTTAAAAAAAAAAAATTGCAATCTGTGGTGTTCACAGGGAGGTAAAATATTGGTATATAAACGGGTCAATATGGCTGAGATGGTTATTTCCAGGAATGAGGATATTTTAGCCATATATGGCCTGGGGTCATGCCTCGGGCTTACTATTCACGATCCAACCAGGGCCGTCGGAGCCATGGCACATGTTATGCTTCCAACTAACTTGACTGGTATTACTAATAGCAAACCAGGGAAATACGTGGATACTGCTATAGATGAAATGATCAATGGTATGAAAAGATTTGGGTGCGAGCAGGAGAATATGGTGGCAAAGATGTGTGGTGGTTCAAGAATGTTCAAGACGTCTAAGGATGATGCTGAGTGTATTGGTGCAAAGAATATTAAACTGGCTACAAAAATTCTGAAACAGAGGGGAATTCCTGTTGTTGCACGGGATGTTGGTGGGGATTTCGGGCGTATTGTGGAATTTGATGTGAAGACCGGGCAGATGTATATCAAGACTGTTTCCGGGGACAGAAAGGTTATTTAATTTGGCTTTGTCTGATTAGCCTTTGACCCGTAAATATCATTGAAATCGAATTGGTCACCGCTATATCCCGGACAAGATATAACGTAGCCTGTAGATCGATTTTTCAGGTGTAATATATCAAACCCGATGCTCAGGTGATGTAATTATCGTTTCCGAGGGGCGGTGGTAGATGGTGACTTTGAGGAGGTCGCCAGGATGCAATTTTCTGTTGCTTTTCGCTATCTTGAAATAACCCGTATCCCTCGGGTCCCAGACATTATCATGGCTCTGGTTCGTTGGAGTCCCCCAAAGCACGCCCCCAAGAGGTTCAAGGAAACCAGTGGTGGTCCCAGCCACAGGAAGGTCCTCCAGATTATTATCAAGCGTTTCCCCATTCACACTAATAAAAATACTGATCTTTGACACATCAAAAGAATCCCCGGCCCTATGCACCAACACCACTTTCTGGTTGGACAGATTCACACTCTCGATGTCAATATTTGCAATAACCGGTTGCTCCAGCTCGTAGCCCGTGACCATAGTATAAACAATGCCTGAAGCCACTACTACTATCGCCGTGATCAGGATAACTCCCATTACTTCCGACATTCCACTGTCATTGTTAATACTCTTAAATGTCATTCATATTCCTACACAAATTCTCTTTCAGGTCCTAATCCCTGATCCTGCTGATCAACAGCAATCCCCCAATAATAACAATAAATATCAGGACCGAAGCAACATATCTGCCCAATGTCCTGCCATTCCGCACTATTGTATCATCATTGGAAACCACCATATCAAACCTTACCAGGCGATCCACATTCAGATGCACCGACTGTTCCAGTGTATCCTCATTATTTATTACTCTAATTGTATATTTAGTTTTTGGGTCTAAACCGGTAAAAATATACATACAATCCCCTGACCCACCAGACACCATTTCAGAACCCCGGATCACCTCCACATCAGATTTTGTATTAACACTTACCCACAGATCAGCATAATCCTTAACCGGAATTGCCTCCCCGTCAGAATAACTCAGTTGAGCAGGTATATCCAGGATAGAAAGCAAGGTCGGTGCCAGATCCTCCTGGTTGTACTCACCCTGATCAATACCAAAAACCACATTGGGAGAGATGATCAATAGCGGTACAGTAACAGCTTCACTTGAATAGTAATCATCTGACGCATGTCCACCCCTGGACGATTCCGGAGTCTTGAAAGCCATACCATGGTCGGCAGTGATGACAAGTGCAGTATTACTATCCCTAGCAGCACTGTACAAAGGTTCCAGCTTGCTATCCACACCCTCAATAGAACCAATATACCCATCCACACCATTGTAGTGCCCGGCCCTGTCCACCACCCCCACATTAATAGTAAGGATATACTTCATATCAGGATGCTGCCTGGCCATATGTGTAACAATATCCCTCGAAGCATCCAGTTCCCAGTTTGAATATGAAATATAGCTATCCAGCCCATCGGTCCCGTCTATGTATCCAGGCAGTTCCTGTTCCCAAAATTCAAGTTCCCTGATAATATCCACAGGCACACCCGCATCATTTACCTGCACCTGAAGAGATGGAGTTGATATTGAATTGGATGGGCTGTGGAGTATAATGTCCTGTTCATCACGCATTTCGGAAAAATCACCATTGTGCATGATGGCAATACAAAGGAAGCCTTCGTCTTTGAGCACATCATAGATAGTAGCATCATTATATTCTACCAATTCCTGTTCTGCCCCGGAAAAACCGGTGATGATAACCGAATGGGCAGGTCCGGTACTTGGAGTCGGGACGATGATCTGGGGCAGCAGTATCCCGTCACTGATCATATTTTGAAAGAAGGGCACATCAGCGGAATTTACCGGATCACCATTGAGTGCAAGCGGGGTACTTCCCGGAGTAACATACGCTGACCCCATACCATCAACGATCAGCAGAATAATATTTTGCGGCGGGTTGGTCTCCCCAACCTCGATAGTGGTCTGGGCCCCAGTTAATTGTATGGAAAATGATACCAAAAGAATAAAAAATACTGACAGCCCGCAGCGATATATTCCTTGCCCTGATGTCATTTTCATCACTAAGAGAACCGGAGTGCTTCCATTAATTTTGACATGTCAATGATCTTATCATTTTCACCAATGATATGTGAAACCACAAGATACCGGCCATGGGGATAGGCTATCAATTCGCCCATCAGAGTATCATCAACCATATATGTCCCTTTCATGGCTGGTACCTGATTGAATTTAGTCTCTGATAATTCCCAGGTAATACCGCCCTGTTTATCTGAAAAATTACAAGGGGTGACGGCATATCCTGACATCTGTTCTGTTATTTTATCAACAACTATGATAGTCACCCTGTGATTACCTGGTTTTTTGAAGATCATGGTAACCATGCCATCTTTGCTATAGTTATTTGAATGCTCCCATGTACCTGGCAGTTCATCAGGGATGATGGACTTCATTTCAGTGCTGTTCCTGACAGGAGGCAGTGTATCAGAAGCATCACCATTGGGCTGCAGGTCAGCCGGTGGTGCTAAACAATCAGTATTATTGTCCAGACAACCTGAAAATGCAATGGCAAAAAGGAATAGGACTAAAGACAGTGGAATGGTACATGTTCTTGAACCAGTTTTATTTATCATCAGGAAGCTTTCCATTTTATTTGTGGATTTCTCAAGCTCTATTTTATTATAGTCAGGAACCAAACAATTCAAACTATCTTTGCGGACTTTGCGCTCTTTGCGGTGACCAAAATCATACACCGCAAAGGACACTCACCTCCTACGGAGTTGAGTGCCTGCTACGCCTGTAGGGCGTGCAGGTCGCAAAGAGCGCAAAGTATTCAGGACATATATCAAAGATATTATGATCTTGACTACAATAGGATTTGCTATAACATTTACCCTTTTGCTACCCCGATGGGTTTAACCCTGACCACCTTGCGGGCAATATTCAATTCATGCACTACGTTGACCACTTCGCTGCTGGATTTGTATACTTCCGGTGCTTCCTCTGCCAGCATGGACGGGTGAGTGGCCTTAACCGTGATACCCTTTTCTGCCAGCTGTTTCTCAAGCACTTCGCCCCTGAATTTCCGCTTTGCTTCACCCCTGCCCATGACCCTGCCCGCTCCATGACAGGCAGACCCGAAGGTCAGTTCCATTGCCCGCTCACCACCGTGCAGGATGTATGACGGCGTGCCCATGCTGCCTGGGATGAGTACGGGCTGGCCTACTGACCGGTACGCAGGGGGAACGTCCATGTGTCCGGCAGGGAAGGCCCTTGTGGCCCCTTTTCGGTGCACATAGACTGACTTATTCTCACCGTCGATCTCATGCTCTTCCAGTTTTGCCACGTTGTGGGCCACGTCATACACCAGGTCCATGCCCAGTTCATCGGCATCCCTGCCAAAGAACCTCTCAAAGGTCTCCCTGACCCAGTGGGTGATGACCTGGCGGTTGGCCCATGCATAGTTGGCACCGGCAGCCATGGCCTTGAAATAGTCCTGTCCTTCCCTGCTGTCGGCAGGCGCACATGCCAGCTGTTTGTCAGGCAGATCGATGCCGTATTTCCTGGATGCCTGCTCCATGACCCGCAGGTAATCAGTACATATCTGGTGGCCTGCGCCCCGTGAGCCGCAGTGGATCATGATAGTGATCGTCCCTTCCCTGATCCCGTATGCTTTTGCAATTTCAGGGTCGTATATCTTATCCACTTCCTGTATCTCAAGGAAATGGTTGCCGCTGCCCAGTGTACCGAACTGGGGCTTGCCCCGCTTGCGGGCCTTTTCTCCTACTTTCATGGGATCAGCCGCATCCATGAACCCGCCGTCCTCGCAGTGTTCGATATCGGCCTCTACTCCGTAACCGCTCTCTACCGCCCACCGTGCGCCATAGTTGAAGGCATCGTCCAGTTCGCTGCCGGACACCCTCAGCCTGCTCTTCGAACCCACACCCGAGGGGACAGCCTTGAACAGCTCGTCCATCAAATCACTAATGCGCGGCCTGACCTCACCTGCCTCCATGTCGGTCCTGATGATACGCACCCCGCAATTGATATCAAACCCCACACCGCCTGGAGAGATGATCCCCTCATGTGCATCGAAGGCGGCTACGCCGCCGATTGGGAAGCCGTAGCCAAAGTGGGCATCGGGCATGGCCATTGAATATTTCTGGATGCCAGGGAGCATTGCCACGTTTGCGGTCTGGCGCAAGGTGTTCACTTCCAGGTCGTTCATGAGTTTATCTGACACGAATATACGGCCAGGGACCCTCATGCCTTCCTGGAAGTCAGTAGGGATTTCAAAGATGTTCTCTTTCACCTTTCGTACCAGTTCCTTTGTCTGCTGCTGTGTCATATTAGATAATCCTCTGTTGTATAATATTACCATGACGGTCGGTCTGAACCTTACTGTATATATTGTATATATTCACGTATCAACTATAACGTGTGCACTGTACCCACCCTTCTCTTTTGTGATTTCCAACTGGTGGTAGGTAATGGCCTTTACCTCGGTTTCAAAACTGTGACGCTCCAGGTCTATGTTCTCGCCGGAAGCCTGTCCGTGCAGGATATAACTGCCGTCGGCCTTTTCAATGGAATCCACCCGGAACTGGCCGAACACGATTTCCTCCACCTCGAACAGGTACAGCAGTTCAGACAGGTAGTCGTACAGCAGGTTATCAAGCCCCTGTGATTCCAGTTTAATGTCTACTGAGTGTTCGGGATTCAGTGCAGCAGTATCAATAATAACATGGAACATTGCATGGGCTGCCTGCTCAAATACTTCTTCCAGGGTGGTACCGTATGCCTTGAACCTGACATCAGCAGGGTGGGGGAGGTATTCGTATCCGGGTATGTTATTGATAACTTTGCGCATGATAATAACCTGTGTAATGAAATGACAACAATTTCCAGATTCGTTGTATATTGTTGAATATTACGTAAAATTGCTACATCCCTTTTTCAACAATCACCGTCTGTGTGGGGAAGGCTATCTCCACGCCCATCTCTTCCAGCATCTGCATGATATTCAGGTGGAATTCCTCCCTGACAGTAAGGTATTCGTCCCACACCGTGGTCTTGGTGAAACAGTAGATGAAGATGTTCAGGGAAAAGTCACCAAAGTCAGTGAAATGCACCATATAGAAGTTATGGTCGAACCTGTGGTCTTCTTTGATGATCTGCTTGATGCCCTCGACCACTTCGGTCATCTGGCTGGCAGTAGTACCATACGTTACTCCCAGGTTGAACTTTATCCTGCGCTTTTTCATGGCAGAGTAATTGACCACCCCGTTCTTGATGAACTGGCTGTTGGGAACTGTAACCTGGGCCTGGTCGAACCGCCTGACGCGGGTGGACCTGAAACCTACTTCTTCCACTGTACCCTCAAAGTCCCCTATTTTTATCCAGTCGCCTATGTGGAAGGGTTTGTCAGCGAAGATGGTGAAGGAGCCGAACAGGTTGCTCACAGTATCCTGGGCAGCCAGGGCAAAGGCAAGGCCGCCTATACCTAAGCCTGCCAGCAGGGAAGCGATGTTATACCCGAAGTTGTTCAGGATGAATAGTATGCCCAGGGTGATCACAAATACACGCAGGCTTTTTACGATAAGGGGTGCGAGCTGGTCGTCCAGTTTACTAGCGGTCTTTTCTGTGGCCTTGTAGATGAAGTGGCCTACCACGTCAATGAGCTTGAATAAGTAATACAAAAGGATGAAGGACAGGATCAGCACATATACTTTCTGGACAATGCCTGTGATATTTACGACTCCTATCGTTTCAGGGAGCTGTAAGGAGATTATGGCAAAGTAGAAGCCGTGCAATAATATCAGGTAACCTAATGGGGCTTTTGAGGCCTGGACTACCAGGTCATCAAATTCGGTACTGGTCTTTTGTGTGAGGAGTACTATTTTCTTCTCAATGATATGCAGGAAAAGGAATCTGACTATGTAGGTCAGCAATATGATGATAAAGAACAGCCCGAGCTTTTCCATTGAGAGGTTAAGCATTTCTATATTGAGGATTTCCGATATTGTTGTCATAGGGCTATTGAGATAATCGTGTTATCGATATTTAAAGGTTATCGCTATGGAAAAGGGTACAGGGGGATGTTACGCCAAAAGGGGTGGTTTATTTGGGATAGGAGAGTGGTATGGAAAATATATTACCAGGTAGAGTTCTAGTTCTAGTTCCAGTTCATCCAATACGGGAGAGTGCCACTGGTATTTTTTTTACTAAACTCCCAAATGACGGATAGGTCTCTACACTTGCCCTGCCCCCCTCCTCTCCCCCAATGTGATCGAAAAGCAGCGCGCCCGCCCCAGCCAAACACTGCGACAAACGGCGCGCAGGTGTTCTGCGATGCTGGCGGTGGCCTCGGGTGTTGTTTGGTGCTGCTGGCTGCGGATATAGCTGTTAAATCAGTACATTTACGCTCCTGATATTGCACCCGACAGCGAAACGCCGGAATGAAGCTCCTTTGAAGAAGTTCTGTTGTCAGAGCAAAATTAAGAGTAATAGTAAAAAGAACATTAAGACAATATGGTTATCCGCCTATTATGCAAGTACTTGCAACAGAAACTGTGCTTAAACAGGCGGAATTGATTGCAGATGGATTAATACAGAAAGGATGAGGTGATGCTATAATTGAATGGATTTTTATAATATTGTTGGTGATAGTCTTAATTTATTTGTTTTGGAAATACGCAGAGCTAAAAGGTGAAAGTGAAAACCGTGGACGTGAACTCTTTGAAAGGTGGAGATCCACAGAATTAGAAACGCAAGCGAAAGAAAAAGCAGAGTTATTATTTCGAGATTGGATGCAGCAAGAAGAGAAAAGGATTCGAGAAGATGCCATTAAGAGGAGCGAAGCAGTTGTAACAGGCAAAGTGACAGAGCATTTAATACCTTTTTTCCCAGATTTTAAATATAATCCAAAAAATGTAAGATTTTTAGGAACCCCAGTGGATCTTGTTATTTTTGACGGGTTGAGTGAAGGCGAGGTTAAGAATATAGTTTTCGTTGAAGTAAAAACGGGGAAAACAGCAAACATGTCAACCAGGGAAAGACAAGTCAGAGATTGTGTTCAAAACAAAAATGTGATTTGGGAGATAATCCACCATAAAGGTAGTGGAGATTAAGTTAAAGTATATGATAACATCGTTCTGCTTGACTCTGCGCCTCTTCCGGGCTTGCGCCTTACGGGGTCACTTAACAGCAGGTATGCGGTTCGCTTACGCTTGGGGCTTCACATACCTGCAAAACGTTAAGTGAAATGCGTCTTCAATTACCCGCTCCCCCTCTGCTTACCCACTGCGACAGACGGCGCGCGGGTGTTCTGCGATGCGGTCGGCGGCCTCGGGTGTTGTTTGGTGCTGCCGGGAGCGGTCATGGCTATTAAAATATATAATTTATGTAATGCTTAAAACCGCAAAGGACGCAGAGTTTCGCAGAGCGTTTTTGCTTTTCTCTGCGTATCTCTGCGCACTCTGCGGTTAAAATTGAAATGATTCCAGCCCCCATCCTCTTTGATAATTTGGTTCTATGTGATACATCAACAGGATGTACGTATCCACTTCAAATCTAAGGGTAATTTAAAAATTATTAGACAGGATATACCGCAACGTCAACATCCTGTAAATCCGGTCAAAATACCATACTTTTTGAAGTGGGTACGGATGTACCTCTATTTTGCACGGTAATCGCCATTACAGGACATACACCCACACAAAACTTGCAGAAGAGACATGAATCCGGATCCGCTGCAAAATATTTTGGATTACCATCTTTCCTGATTCTAATGTCCCATATTATCGGACCTTTAGGACATACCTTCTTGCAGCGTCCACAGCCTGTGCAAGTATTGTCAACTATTATTTCTACTGTCATTTTAATTCCAATGTATTTTTCAGGACCGCATCTCCCTGTATACCAAAAGAATTTCCCTACAATAATGGAAATATATTCATACAAGCATATATAATACCCTTAATGGCCTATTAATTATTACATAACAGGTCTAATAAGCATACGCATGTTATTGATATGGAAATCAATTAATATCCGGAGAAAGGATTGAAATATTTTATGGATTTAAACCATCTACTTGAAAGATTAAAAAACGGGGACATCGAAGTGGAAGAAGCCAGCAAACAGATCAGGCTCGGTAACATCCACACATTGAGCGAAATATCCAACATCGACCCCTACCGGATGAAACGTACAGGCATACCTGAAGCCATCTTTTCAGAAGGAAAGAACCCGGATGACCTGGTCCATATTGCCACAGAACATCTCAAACATGAAGGCAGGGCCATACTCACCAGGGTCTCGGACGAACAGCTTACAGTGCTTGAACAAAAACACACAGTTGAATGGAACAAATATGCCAGGATTGCCATTCTCAGGGCCGACGGTTTCCAGGTCGATAAGACCGGTGGTGCGATTGGCATAATCACAGCAGGCACTGTGGACGTACCAGTTGCCGAAGAAGCAAGGATCATTGCACAGGAGATGGGTGTGACTGTGCATACCATCTACGATGTAGGGGCTGCAGGTATTCACAGGTTGTTCCCACCACTTGGGGATATAATAGAGAAAGGCGTTGATGCAATTGTAGTGGCAGCCGGCAGGGAGGGCACACTTCCCACTATAGTCTCCGGCATCGTGGATGTACCTGTAATAGGGTTACCGGTATCATCGGGATACGGTGCCGGCGGCAGCGGAACAGCCGCACTTCATACTATGCTGCAATCATGTTCAGTGTTGAGCGTGGTCAATATCGATGCAGGATTCGTGGCCGGAGCATTTGCTGCCCGGATTGCCAATGTTGTGGCAGAAGCCCGTAAAAACCAGGTTTAGCCCAGGCGTGGTCATTGTTGTTTATTGCTCTTCCCTTACCTCATCGTACCCGATCTCTTCTTTAGTCAGGTAACACGCAGGGTCGTCTGCCCATACATTATCATAGATAGCCTCTGCCCTGACCCTGAAGTTAGCATTGCAGATTTCCAGCCATTTACATCTTGCACATCTGTTCGCATTGGCTTTTATCAGGGCTTTGCGGTCCTTAAGACCAGCCATAAGCTCGTCACTGGTATCCATCCATATTTCGCTAAAGGGTCTCTCCTTCACATTACCAAAAGAATAATGCCTCCAGAACTGATCAGCATGGACCGAACCGTCCCATGATACACACCCGATACCGATTCCAGTGGAGTTGCCCTGGTTCATCATTAGCAGTTCATACACCTCGGCGGCACGTTCGGGGTCCTCTTCCAGGAGGCGGAAATAAACATAAGGCCCGTCACAGTGGTTGTCAACAGTAAGCACTTCCATTGGGAAACCTTTGTCATGCATCTCCTTTGTCTTGTCCATGATAAGGTCCACCACTCGACGGCTCTCTTCATGGGACAGGTCTTCTTCCACCAGTTTCGAACCCCGGCCCGCGTAGACCAGGTGGTAGAAGCAGACCCTGGGTATGCCCTCTTCTTCGAGCAGGTCGAAAATCGCAGGAATATCCTGTGCGTTCTTCTTATTGATAGTGAACCGCAGACCCACCTTGATACCCTCTTTCTTGCAGTTGCGCATACCCTGCAGTGCAGCATCAAAAGCACCGGGCACGCCCCTGAACTTATCATTGGTTTCCCTCATACCGTCCAGTGAAACTCCCACATACGACAGACCGATATCCTTCAGGACCTTTGCCATCTTCTCATCAATAAGGGTGCCGTTGGTGGATATCACAGCGCGCATTCCCTTATCCCTTGCATGCATGGCAAGTTCGGGGAGGTCTTTTCGCATTGTGGGTTCGCCGCCTGAGAATAAAATAACAGGCGAGCCGAATTGGGCCAGGTCATCAATGAGTTCCTTGCCCTGTTGGGTGGTCAGTTCATCCGCATACTCGATATCCCTTGACTGGGCATAGCAGTGTATACACTTCAGGTTGCAACGCCTGCCCATGTTCCAGACCACTACTGGTTTCTTATCCTTTGAGAACTGTAGCAGATGGGAAGGAAGTTTACTGGAATCCCGCCCGTATCTAAGTGCATCAGAAGGCTCAACTGTCCCGCAATAAAGTTTTGAAATGCCTATCATCTATATACTCCATCTCGTTATTTACACACTCTTGTAATTAATAGTTGCAGACAAAATCTCACGCTGTTCATCAAAAGTGATCTCCAGGGAAAACGTGTTATCATCAAGGTATTTTTCCACATGGAAGGTGACACCATTCTTGACATGCTTGATATCCCTGGCGACTTCTTTCTCTACTGCCGCAATATCAAGATGCTGGCAGCAGCCCCCGCCTGTTACAAACAGACGTGCTGCCGGTGAATTTGCCCTTTCCAGTTCAGCTTTTATGAATGCTATGGCTTTATCGTCTACAATAAGTTCAGTCATGATCAATCCCAAATTCCTTTTTTACTTCATGTATCAATGCTTTAAAGGTATATTCACTTGAAACGATTGTAACCTGGATTTTATTCATATTCAATGTATTGGCAGTCGGATGTCCGATAGCTGCCACCAGCATGCCTTCACTGTTCAAGACCTGGAGGACCGCATCCCTTACCCCAATCTGCGATGCCAGGTCAAGGAAATTTCGAACCATCATTGAGCTGGTGAACACCACTGCATCCACTGTTTGGTCCAAAATTGCCTGTACCAGTTCTTCCTGTGCACTGTCCTTCGCGGGCCTGGTAATCTCATACACCTGGGTCTCGAAAACTTCAGCACCGGCTGCCTTTAGTCCACCCACCAGTACAGGCGCACCGTGTGAACTCCTGGCTATATCCACCACTTTTCCCTTTCCTTCATGCCTGATGGCTTCCACCAGTCCTGTTGAACTGTACGATTCAGGCATGAATGATATCTCTATTCCCTGCTCCTCTGCTGCTTCTCTTGTCTTGGGACCTATGGCAATGGTGGTCAGGCGGTTCAAGGCATTAATGAAAACGTCCCGGTCCGGCACCTTATCCAGCGTGTGGTCTATGCCGTTGGCACTGGTAAATATCACAATATCAGACTTTCCCGTTAGCACCCTTGAGACAAAACCGTCAAAGTGCTCATCCTTTTTACCCAGTATCTCTATCATGGGAGCGGATATTACCTCAAATCCGGCCTGCCGGCATATCTGCACCGAATCCTGTTCGTAGCGCTCTGGCCGCATTATGGCAACTGTAGGCCTGGGTTTATTGTTAGTGTTAGTACTGCCCATGTTATCCATCAAACCTGTTTGATTTCTACCTGATCTCACCCAGTTCATCATGCAGGGTGACCACGCCGCCTATTATAGTAATGGCCGGGGCTTTTACGCCTCTCTCCTCAGCCAGTCTGACAATATTATCCAGCGTCCCCACGGTGGTGCGCTGGTCGGGCCGGGTACCCCTTTCTATCAGGGCTACCGGGATTGCCGGGTCCTTGCCGTGTTTGAGCAGTTCGCTGACGTTTCTGGGCAGCATGCTGACACCCATGAGGATTACAATGGTTCCGCCAAAACGTGCAAGTGTGTCCCAGTCCAGTGCAGAATCTTCCTTGGTCGGGTCTTCGTGGCCTGTGATGAATGTAACCATGCTGGCGTGGTCCCTGTGTGTCACCGGTATACCCGCATAGGCAGGAGCTGCTATGGCTGAGGTGATACCTGGCACGACTTCCACTTTGATGCCATGGCTTACCAGTACCTGCGCTTCCTCACCGCCCCGGCCGAACACGTAGGGGTCGCCGCCTTTTAACCGGACTACTTTTTTCCCCTCTTTGGCCTTATCCACCATCACCTGGTTTATCTGCTCCTGTTTGAGGGTGTGGCTGCCTGCATATTTACCGGCATCTATCTTTTCTGTCCTTTCTGGAATGCTTGATAGTATCTGCTCGCCTGGAAGCTGGTCGTATACCACAACGTCGGCTTCGTCTATGAGCCTGCGCGCTTTTAGAGTAAGGAGTTCGGGGTCTCCGGGACCGCTGCCTACGAGATATACCTTGCCGGGTTTTGTGCTGTTCATGGGATTGTCTCCGTTGTTTAATGGGGATTATGGTTTTCTTATGGTTATGGAAGTATGATATATTTTCCTGATGAGGAGGTGATTGGGTTATTATTGAGGGTTTAAGAAAATGGGGTAAATTAAGCTCCTGCGGTTCCTTTTTATTGAATGATCCATTACCATGTTTACACTAGTGTCGAGTCAACCATACAATATCGCAAGATATATGATCTGGCACGGTTATGTTTTTCAGTTATTTTCAAGACGCTGATTCACGCAGATTAACGCTGATTTAAGGTTGTGTCTGCGTTAATCAGTGTTAATCTGCGTCTAATATAATTATTGATTAATTTGATTTTAGAATTGTGCCCTATGCCCTTCATAATCTGACACTTGAAGGTTGACTTGACACTAGCTCATTACTCAAAATTTAAGGAAATTAAGATCTTAACTTCGTGTGTTGGAAACTCTCAGAACTTCAAGGTGTCGTAAAAAGTTGTTTTTGAGAAAGCCTGATAAAATAAGATTCAACTATCTTCAAACTCCAGCGAAAGCGAATTGATACAATACCGCTCCCCCGTCGGCTGCGGCCCGTCATCGAACACATGCCCCAGGTGCCCGCCGCACCTGCTGCACACCACTTCGGTCCTGTGCATCCCCAGACTATTATCCGGTTTCAGTTCGACCCTGTCACTTGAAACGGGTGTCCAGAAACTCGGCCACCCACTGCCGGAATCATACTTCTCGTCTGACCGGAACAACTCCTGCCCGCAGCCGGCACACACATAGATGCCTTCTTTGTCGTGCTTGTTGAACTTGCCTGTAAAAGGCGGCTCAGTTCCCTTTTCGATTAATACATGGAACTTTTCAGAAGCCAGTTCTTTTCTCCACTCTTCCTTTGATTTTGTTATCTCAGGTACCAATTCTATAACCCCCTTAATTGAATTTTATTTACCACTCAGAACAACCTGGACCTGATACTTACAGCATACAATAGCAATACTCCCAATACCATGAAAATCCAGAACAACCAGCGCTGCAGCCGTATCCCCCCGACAAGGTCAATAGTCACAGAACAAATACCATTGAACCCATGATACACTATCAGTACCAGTATTATCAGGAAGAATTCCGTGGAAAGCACATAAGTGAACACACCATCAAGGGGTGTCTTGAACTCAAACCTGAAATGCATCCCCCACATGTGTACCATAAAATACACTACCAGCAACAAACCAGTGATGCGCTGTAAAACCCAGGACGACATACCTGCTCCCGCATAAGTATTAATCTTCACTATTTTTCCCCCTTTTGAAAACTTTCTTTATCCTATTCTTAGGAATCTGCCTGCGCTGTGCTAAGATACCCTGCGTAGGTGTAACCTTTTTCGGACACACAGCCACGCACTTGAACACCACATCACAGCCCCACAAACCAGACTGGTTGTCCACAGCCTCAAGCCTCGCATGCTTATCCTTTTCCTGTTCCCTGGGGTCAAGGTAGAACCGCCAGGCCTTTGCAAGGGTAGCAGGTCCCAGATACATCTCATCCCTACCCGCTGCCGGACAGGCCCCGTGACAGGTGGCACACAGGATGCAGTTGGTGTAGACCTCGATCTGCTGCTCAACCTCCGGGCTCATCAGATTACCGCCTTTTGGCACTTCATCTCCAGCCGATATCCAAGGTTTGATGTGATCCAGCAGGTCATAGAAATGTTCCATATCCACCACCAGGTCCCTGATCACATTAAAGTTGGGCAGTGGCTCGATTAGTATCTCATCCTTTGCCACTTTCACGACAGGTCTGGCCAGCGCCCCCCATTTCACAGCATCCACATTCATCTCGTTCTTAACCGAGCTCACCTGGGTGCGGCAGGCCAGCCTGGGCACCTTATTGATAAGCATAGCACAGCTCCCACAAACGGCACCCCGGCAAGAATACCTGAAACACAAGCCCCCGTCCAGCCTCTCCTGCACATAGAACAGTGCATCCAGCACGCTCAACCCAGGGGTATCTTTCACATCAAATGTTTCGTGCCAGACCCTGTCACCATCCTGCCGTCTTACCTTTAGTCGTACCATCAGTATTCCCTCCGCTTAGGCTGGAACTGTGTTATGGTCACTTCTTTATACTCCAGTCTGGGACCTTCAGGTGTCTGGTATGCCAGTGTATGCCTGAGCCAGTGTTCATCATCGCGCTCAAGGAAATCTGTCCTGTAATGGGCGCCCCTGCTCTCTTCCCTGGCCAGTGCTCCTTTGGCAATGACCTGGCCCAGTTCCAGCATCCCTTTTAATTCAATGGCGTTCAGCAGTTCAAAGTTGAACAACGTTGCACCGCTTTTCACCCGTACATTACGTCCCTTCTCCCTGAGTTCCCTTATGGTTTCAACAGCCTTCTGTAAACCGGCCTGGTTCCTGAACACACCCACATCCTGCTGCATGACAGACCTCAACTCATCCCTGACAACAGCAAAACTCTCACCATCCCCACCCATCAGGTCAGATATGTTTTGCTCTTCACTCGCCAGTGAATCCAGATGTGCATTCTCTCCCTGCAAATCCGTTTCCTGAACATATCCTGCCGCATGTTCTCCTGCCCTTTTACCGAACACGATGGTCTCAAGCAAAGAATTCCCCCAGCCTGTTGGCACCGTGTACGCTGATACATGCACACTCACCGGCAGCGTACAATCCTTCCAGCGGGGTTGCACCGTTGGCATCACAAGAAACACCGCCCATTGAATAATGCTGCCCTGGCTGTACAGGTATCGGTTCTTTTACCGGGTCGATACCTGCAAAATCAATCGATATCTGCCTGATGCCGCCCAGCCTTTCCTCAATCTTTTTCTCACCCAGGTGGGTAATATCAAGCTGGACATATCCACCGTCAAAACCCCTGCCCTCATCCACCTCTGTCTGGATAGACCTGGCAACAATGTCGCGGGGGGCCAGTTCCATCATGCCGGTTGCATATTTTTCCATGAACCTCTCATGCCGGTTATTGTAAAGATACCCGCCTTCGCCCCGGGCACCTTCTGTTATTAGTATATTTGTCCCAAGAAGCGTGGTGGGATGGAACTGGACAAATTCCATATCCTGCAGTGGGACCCCTGCATGGTATGCAAGGCTGATGCCGTATCCCCGGTTGATGATTGCATTGGTGGAGCGCTGGTATATCCTGCCGTATCCGCCAGTGGCAAGCACCGTGGCTTTTGCCCTGAATGCTTCCAGTTTCGAATCAGGTGTATGCATCGCAATAAAGCCGGTACACCTCCCGCCATCCACAACCAGCCTTGTAACCAGCCATTCCCTGTATATCTTGATTCTTGCCCTCAAGACCTGTTCGTGAAGGGTATGCAACAGGTTGTGGCCGGTCCTGTCCCCTGCATAGCATGTCCTGGGAAAACCTGCACCACCAAAAGGGCGCTGGGCGATATGGCCGTCCCGGGTCCGGGAGAATAAAGTCCCCCAGTGTTCCATCTCAAGCACACGCTCGGGAGCTTCCCTGCACAAAACCTCAACTGCATCCTGGTCGGCAAGGTAATCGCTGCCCCTTACTGTATCAAGTGCATGTGCTTCCCAGCTATCATCATGAACCAGCGAGGCATTTACACCACCCTGGGCAGCTACCGAATGACTGCGAATGGGATGCACTTTGGATATCACGGCAACATCCGTACCCCGGTTGTGGGCCTCAAGGGCTGCCCGAAGACCTGCAAGGCCGCCACCGATTATGATTATATCATGGGTTATCATTTCCTTACCTCTGTCAAGTTATGCGGGTCCAGTATTTCATCAACCTCTTTCTCTGTCAGTAAATCCAAATCAAGTACGACTTCTCGAATTGTCTTATTGTCCCTGTAAGCCTGGTAAGCGATATCTGCCGCTTTTTCGTATCCCAATTTTGGGGCAAGTGCGGTTGTCAGTGCCAGGCTTTTGCGGGCAAGGGATTCACAACGCTCAACATTGGCTGTGATACCGGGTAGGCATTGCCTGTTAAATGATTCAACAGCCCCGGCCAGTATCTCTATTGAACCCAGGAGATTGTGTGCCATTACCGGTGTGAACACATTAAGTTCAAGCTGGCCCGCCTGGGCTGCCATCATGATAGCAGTGTCATTTCCCACGATCTGGAAACATGCCATGTTGAGCATCTCTGCCATCACCGGGTTAACCTTTCCTGGCATGATGGACGAACCCGGCTGAACGGCGGGAAGATTGATTTCGCCGATACCGGTCCTGGGTCCACTGGATAGCAGGCGCAGGTCATTGGCTATCTTGATCAGGTCTACTGCAATGTTACGAAGGGCCGACGATGCACCGAGTATGGCACCGGCACCCTGGGTGGATTCGAACCGGTTCCCAGCCAGCTTGAATTCCAGGCCGGTTATGCGGTTGACCTCACTTATTGCCATCTCCCCAAAACCCTCAGGCGCATTCAATCCAGTGCCGATGGCAGTACCGCCCAAATTCAACTCTGCAAGGTCGTCCATTGAGGCGAACAACCGTTTTATCCCCAGTTCCACCATCCTGGTATACCCGCTGAATTCCTGGCCCAGGGTTACCGGAACTGCATCCTGAAGGTGTGTCCTGCCAGGTTTTACAATATCCATGAACTCGCCTGATCTGTCGATAAGTCCCTTGTGTAATAATGAAAGTACTGGAAGTACTCTATTGCTAAGGGATTCCATTGCCGCTAGATGTATAGCAGTATGGATGGTATCATTTGATGACTGGGACATGTTCACATGGTCATTTGGATGGATCATATCGTACCGGCCCCTGGGTTCACCCATAATCTCCAGTGCACGATTGGCGATTACCTCGTTGGCGTTCATGTTCTGTGACGTTCCAGCCCCTGCCTGGAACGCATCCACCACGAACTGGTCATCAAACCTCCCTTCCTGCACTTGTGAAGCAGCCTGGATAATGGCCTCACCGATGATAGGGTCCAGTTTGCCGGCGTCCATATTGGCTTTTGCAGATGCCTGCTTGATAATTGCCTGGGCCTTGATAAAAACAGGCGGCAATTTCAGGCCACTTACACTGAAATTATTCACAGCCCGAACGGTCTGGGGCCCATAATATGCTTCATCAGGTACATCCACCCAGCCCATAGTATCCTTTTCAACTCGCACCATTGGAACACACATATGATACAGCCTTCTTCAATGCCGCTTCAAACCTGTCATGACCAATATCGGCTTTTTCCCTGGTCATGACCAGCGGCGGTGTTTCACTCCACTCCTTAAAGGCGTTCCTTGCTGGTTCTACGGCGCGGTTTATGTCGGCTTCGAATGCGACCTGGAATGTGGCCAGTTTTTCCAGGGTTGCCTGGTTGATGTTTTCAAAAGGTTCGTTGGTTGATGAGTCGGTCCACTCCCCATTGATGAGTAATTTATACTCTTTCATTATGATCTCCCGTAATGAACATTGTAAACTAAGGGTAATTAAGCTTGTGGGGAATGAGAACAGGGAAGAGATCATTGCTGACATTCAGGACTCTCTTTTCCACAAATACGATTTTAAGCACATCGATATTAATCCTGATTGGACAAGTCTGATTTTGCATGGAGATCAATCCAAACTTGGTAAATACGGATATAGCCGTGACCTCAGCTGGTCGGAGATAGTTGTTGAAAAACACTTTCGTGTTTTTGTTAAAATTATCTGCCAGGGCAATCGATGATCAAGGTTCTACTAGTGTCAAGTCAACTTTATAATGTCATAAAGTATATAGCATATGTTCTTCATAATCAACTTGAGGGGATTGAATATGAAGAAATACATTGTGACACTAACTAAAGATGAACGCGAAACTCTTAGCGCACTTACTTCAAAGGGAAAACATAAATCTCAGAAAATTCTCAACGCCCTGATTCTACTTGGATGCGATGAGGGTGAGTATCAGATAAAACGTTCGACCAACGAAGAAATTGCCCACATCCTGAACATAAGTATGAGAAAGATCGACCGGGTGAAGGAACGTTTTGTCTCGGAAGGTATCGAAGTTGCCCTCAACGGAAGAAAGAGAAACCGTATCTACGATAAAAAAGCTGATGGCGATTTTGAAGCTCATTTGGTTGCATTGAGTTGCAGTGAGCCACCCGAAGGCTTTGCGAGATGGTCTCTGAGGTTGTTAGCCGATAAGGTTGTCGAACTCGAATATATTGATAGCATCTCCCATGAAACGGTACGCCGTATCCTAAAAAAAACGAAATCAAGCGTCAGAAATTGATAGTATTATTATAGTTCCTAAATACTTTCCATTGATTTTACTTTGTCACATGAAGTAAGTGCACCCATTTAAGATTTAAAAAATGTTCTTTTCAATTCCCAGCGACTCAAACGAGCATCAATCCCCATCTTGAAGCCATAGTATACCGTACAAATGCCTCCACAATCTCTTGGCGCTCTAAATTGTCTTCACTAATATCCGGGTGCCCGTCTTGATCTGCTCCTCCCGCCCTTGTGGTGTGCGGGCTAGTACCTGCTTTTTGTGATGACCCGTACGTATATGCAAATCAATGCCCTGACCTCTATGGAAAACAACAATCTATAAAAACAGGTAACGCATGGATGAAAGCACATCCACAGTTGAAGAATGAGAAAACGCGGAATTTTTTTCAAAAACACTATTTATTTAATGCAGGATAGGCCGGATGAGTAAACAATTTATTATCAGTAATATCGCAAAAGACCTTGGATTAAATGATCTTTCAGTTAAAAATACAGTTGAACTGTTTGAAGATGGGGCAACCATACCTTTTATTGCACGGTACCGAAAAGAGAAGACCCACGGCCTGGATGAGACTGATATCCGCTCCATATCTGAAAAACTTGAATATTACATTGAGCTTGAAAAAAGAAAAGAAACCATTTTAAAGACAATTGAGGGTCAGGATAAGCTAACCGCCGGACTTAAGCAAAAGATCCTTGGCTGTACTGATAAAAACATGCTTGAGGACATGTATCTCCCTTTCAAGCCAAGGAAAAGGACACGGGCTACTATTGCAAAAGAAAAGGGTCTTGGGCCGCTTGCTGAACTGATATACCTTCAGCACAATATAACAGGGACAAAAAAATCAATCGTCTCAAAATATATTGATCCAAAAAAAGGAGTACAGACATACGAAGATGCCCTAACCGGTGCTCTGGATATTATTGCTGAGAAAATATCAAACAACGAGTTTATTCGAAGATTGGTTAGGAATAATGTTCAGAAAAGGGGTCGTATATGTTCAAAAGCAAAGAAGGACTGGATTGAAAAACATTCCAAGTTCCAGGACTATTATGAATTTTCGGAATTAATACAAAGATCACCATCACACAGGATGCTTGCAATCAGACGGGGATCATCAGAGGATGTACTCACCTGGAAGATTGAGGTTGATGAAGAGCACATAATAGGTCTTATTGAGTCAAAGGTTGTCAAAAGAAATGACTTTTTGTTCAACACAGAGCTAAAGGTTGCAGTAAAAGATAGTTTTAAGAGACTGATATTCCCTTCCATTGAAAAAGAGGTATTCAACCTCAAGATGGAGGGAGCTGAAAAAGAGGCCATAAAGGTATTTTCAAAGAACCTGGGAAATCTGCTTATATCACCTCCTGCCGGCGGCAGGATAATAATGGGTATAGACCCTGGTTACAGAACAGGATGTAAGGTTGCCGTAATTGACCAAAAAGGCGATTTTAAGAAATTTAACGTAATCTATCCACATGAACCTCAAAAAAGAGAGGATGAGGCAGACAGAATTCTCCTGGATCTTATTGAACAATATGAAGTAGAGCTGATCTCGATTGGAAATGGTACTGCTTCAAAGGAAACAGATATTTTTGTAAGGGGTGTAATAAACAGGCACAACCTCAACGTTGGATCAGTTGTGGTCAGTGAGGCAGGGGCGTCGGTCTATTCTGCGTCTGAAAATGCCATTAAGGAATTCCCTGATCTGGACGTTACGATCAGGGGTGCCATAAGTATTGCCAGAAGACTCCAGGACCCACTTGCGGAATTAGTTAAAATCGATCCTAAATCAATAGGTGTGGGCCAGTACCAGCATGATATTGACCAGAAAGAATTAAAGAGATTCCTAGATATGACAGTTGAATCCTGTGTTAACTATGTGGGGGTCGAGCTCAATACAGCCTCAGTTGAATTGCTGTCATATGTATCAGGTATCAAAAGAGCAATTGCTGTAAATATCGTACGATACAGGAGTGAACAAGGGCTTTTTAAAAGCAGAAAGGAGCTCAATAGGGTGTACAAGCTGGGTCCAAGAACATTTGAGCAATGTGCCGGTTTTTTAAGAATACGTGGCAGTTCTAACCCGCTTGATAATTCTGCCATCCATCCTGAGACGTACCATATTGTTGAAAAAATGGCTAACGACAGGAAGGTCAGCCTCGATCAGATAATTGGGAATGAGAAATTAATATCACTGATAAACATTGAAAAATATGTTACAGAAGATTTCGGAATTCCTACATTGACAGATATACTGGATGAATTGAAAAAGCCAGGTATTGATCCTAGAAAAGAGTTTAAAAGCGTGGAATTTTCTGCAGATATCAACGATCTGCAGGATCTGACAGAGGACATGATACTTGAAGGCAATGTAACCAATGTGACGAATTTCGGTGCTTTTGTTGATATCGGTGTCCACCAGGACGGACTGATCCATATTTCAAAATTGAGTAACAGTTTTGTAAAAGACCCCAATGATATAGTTTCTGTTGGTGATACTGTTACTGTTAAGGTTTTGGATGTTGATGTTGCCTTAAAGAGAATATCTCTTGAGATGATGGATTAGAAATGAAACGCTTGATCATTACCTGGTTCTAATTCTCTTTTTCTGATAAGGGACGTAATAGAGACAATCCTGATTAGGATTGCTCCTGCTATATAGGCATGCTATAATCCTTGGAGGAACATAATTGCTTCCCCGCTCTCAAGAACAGCCTTCTGCATTATATGGGGTGAAGAAGGCATAGAGTACTGTTCCTCTAATAGCAATACCCAGCACCATGCCCACATTCCTCATCGTTGTCAATATCCACAAAGCTATGCCAAGATAGGTTTTTGGAATAGTGCCTGCCGCCCCCTATCACCTTCACTCTGCCTGGGTGTTCGTCCCGATCTGCTCCGCCCACCCTTGTGGTGTTGAGGCTTGCAAGTGCTTTTCGATTCTTCAGGTGGGCTTTTGGTGCGAATTTAGATGGATTCTTGGGTGAGTAGTTGCAGGTGGGGGGCTCCGCTTGAAATATAATTTGATGTTTTTTGTGTTTGAATGGGTGAGGCTTCAACACCGTCGAAAGGTATTTATTGCTGTAAAGTAAACTTTACTGTAAAGCTAACTTAACATTTACTAGGGATTTCCCATGGCACTATCAAAGAATAAACTCAAGGAATATCGTGAAAATGCAGGATTAAGTCAGGAAAAGATAGCAGAGTTGGTAACCGTTACAAGACAGACAATAATTTCTATTGAGAAAGGCAGATACGTCCCCTCACTTGAGTTAGCATTGAAGTTTGCAAAGCTGTTCGATTGCAGAGTAGAAGATTTATTTGGATTATGAGTTGAGAACATGATCGGAAAACCGGAATGGTTCACATATAAGATATTTGGTTGGGGTATTATGCCCAAAACCTGGCAGGGATTCGCTTACGTATTCGTTTCCATGATAATAGCAGGAATAATAATCCTGGCTCCAATGGCAACTATTGTCAAGATGTGGGCGTTTGGGATATTTGTAGGAGCGATATTTCTGGATGCATTGCACATAATGACCCAACTCCAGTCATATCATGATGAACGACAGAACTATCACCAGTTGATTATTGAGAAAAACGTATCCTTTGCAGCGGCCTGTGCAGTTATCGGAGTAATATTGCTCCAAACCTATCAGAACAGGGATCTCCTTGGTACAGACCAGATACCTTTTGATATTTCCCTGGGGATCGTACTTGGGATCATGCTGATAGTAAAAGTATTGTCGACACTCTATGTCAAAATGAAATTATGAATTGAAAGATGGAGGAAATAAAATTGTCAGATATTGAAATTAGTGATGTTGCCACAACTTCATTTGTTACTTTATATTGTCACGCTATTGAAAGCCAGTCAAAAGATCCCATATTGGATGACCCAAAAGCAGTTGAGATTACCCATGAACTGAACAAAATATTATCTGGTTCAAAAAATCGACTGGATAAGGATCTGGTAAAAGGAAAACTGAAAAAGGAAATGGTAACTCATATTGCCATTCGTGCTAAACAGTATGACAGATACGTATTTGATTTTCTTGAGAATTCACCTGATGGAGTTGTTGTCAACATCGGGTGTGGATTAGATTCCCGCTTTATGCGTGTTGATAACGGGAGAGTAATGTTTTATGATCTTGATCTCCCTGAAGTAATCGATATCAAGAAACAATTCTTTGAAGAAAATGAAAGGTATCATTTCATTTCGTTATCAGTATTGGATCATGATTGGATGTTGATCGTTACAAAACATGAAGGACCGTTCTTATTTATGGCAGAAGGTGTTTTCATGTACCTGCATAGGGAAGATGTGCAGTCATTGATCCTGAAACTCCAATCAAAATTTTCCGGTTCAGAACTGGTGTGCGAAGTTTTTAACTCGATATGGTTAAAGAAACCACTAAAGAAAATTATGGATTTTAAAATGCAGAAGGAATTACATCTTGGAAAAGATGCAACATTCCATTTTGGGATACGTAATAGTAAAGAAATCGAAGAATGGCATGATGGCATTGAATTACTTGATGATTGGTCATATTTTGATTCGGATGAAAAGAAACTGGGACTGATTAAAATGTTCGGGAAGATTGAATTTTTAAGGAAAATCCAATGGACAGTTCACTATAGGCTCAATTAAAATATGTGTGTCCATAGCGTCACCTCGAATTCAATCTTCATCAAAGACAAACAATTCATCGTCAATCGTCATCAAAGATAAACAATTCATCGATGGATGTCTGCAGGGCTTTTGCAATATCATGGGCTAATTTGAGAGACGGATTGTATTTTCCCTTTTCCAGAAACAGTATTGTCTCTCTTCGTACACCGACCAATTTAGCAAGATCTTCCTGAGTCAGGTCGTATCGTGCACGCAATTCCTTAATTCTTGTTTTCATTATACGTCGCCCTTTTTATTAAAATAAAAAGCCAATCCAATGAAGAATGCACCTGGAAGCAATACTAAAATACCAATCACCTGTTCAACTGAAAGTTCAGGTACACCGAATCTTTCTGGCACCAGAATATTGTACCACAATAAACTAATTGCAACCCAGACAGAAAAAAGATATGTATAATATCCTGCTTTCCATGTTGTTTTTTCCGTCAGTTCATCCCCTACCGATAATCCTATTTTTATTTCCTTAGCGTTTTTCAATAAAATGATGGATGTACCTACAACTATCAATAGTACCAGCAATAAGTAGATATATTCTATCACCGCAAGCTCACTAGAATTTTTCAAGAAAAACAGCAATCCTACAAGTGCTGCAATTGCTATTCCTAAAACAAGAATCAGACCATATTTATTTTTCATCAAAATCATCTCCCTCTTAAAATTCAATCCTCACATCTTCGAAAATAAAAAATTTGCCCCTTGTACAACAAACTATTAAATGTCACCGAAATGATGAGTGCCCATCCAATTTCAAGAACAGGAGTTATATCAACAATTTTGTCGGCGAATATGTAGTAAAATAGAAGGCTAAGCATGAAGAATCCGATAACGTGCACTGTGATCTTGGCAGCTTTCCCTTCAATTCGGGTAGTTCTCTCATCCTTTACTGTAAAACCTGCCTATTTTTCTTGTTTCATCTTCCACAATTGCCATAGAAAAACGACGGACACGGCAAGTATCAACACAGGTATCATAATCCGAGTAATTTCCATCATAGTTTAGTCAAGTCCATATTATTAATTTTTAACATTATATTGTAGATATCTAATATTTGGTTATATATCTATAATATAATGTTATATTTATCTAACATGCTATTTAATACTTTCGAATCTCCATGATTTATTGTTCTTAAGGGTTAGCCAACCTTGTGGATTTGTGTGAATATTGAAATGCATTCCAAACACCAACATCATTAAATATGACTGTAGTCATATATGACTAAAGGTCAAGTTTGACTCGAGTCATTAATGAATACAAAGATGATATCATGTCCCTGCGTGAAAAAAAGAAACTGGAAACAAAAAATAAGATTTTTGAAGTATCTGGAAGATTATTTAAAGAAAAGGGATTCGAAAATACTACCGTTGATGAGATTACAAAAGAAGCGGGGATAGCTAAAGGTACATTTTTTAATTATTTTCCGACTAAAGAGGCACTCCTCATGTACTTCGCAGACCAAAAAGATGAGCTAATTTATAATCTTATTGAAAAAGAAACCATAAAAAGTATCCCTGCGAAAGAAAAAATAAAAAATTTACTAGTATTTCTTGCAGAAAGCTATGAAAAAGACAAAGAACTTACCAAACTGGTGATGTTTGAATATCATCGAAATATCATACATACTGGTTTTACATCTGATGAACCTAAAAATAGCATCCATCGCCTTAGTAAAATTCTCTACGATTTTCTTGAAGAAGGTATAGAAAAAAGAGAAATAAAAAATAATATTGAAGTAAAAAAAGCAGCTGAAAATCTAACAGCCATCTATTTTCATTCTCTGATCATGTGGTTGAAATCTGAGAGCGATTACTCCCTTTGCAGTGACATATCTGAAAAGATAGATCTGTTATTCAAAGGTATCGGAGGTTGAATACAATGATTGAAAAGCAATTTTCGGCTGTACTTCTAAAAGATATGAATAGTAATTGGACAATAAAATGGTTATTGAAACCTGTGATATGATGGGAGCTATAATCGAACTACAGGACGTCTGGAAAATATACCATATGGGAGAGTTCGAAGTACCAGCACTACAAGGAATAGACTTGGCCATCAAAAAAGGTGAATCTATTGCCATAACAGGACCCAGCGGCTGCGGTAAATCCACAATGCTAAATATGATCGGATGTCTGGATATGCCTACCAGTGGAAAGATTTTCCTTGAAAGTAAGGATATATCGAAATTTAGCGAGGAAGAACTGGCGCGCATACGAGGTAAAAAAATAGGATTTGTATTCCAGACTTTTAATCTATATCCTACACTAACAGCCCTTGAAAATATTCAGCTTCCAATGAAGATCCATGAATTCTCAGAACTTGAGATCGAAGAAAAATCAAGAAATCTGCTAGATACCGTTGGATTATCTGATCGTGGAACGTATTTCCCTGCACAATTATCTGGTGGACAGCAACAACGAGTAGCAATAGCAAGAGCGCTTTCAACTGATCCATCTATTCTATTGGCAGATGAACCTACAGGGAATCTTGATACCAAAGCGGGAGGAGGAATAATGGATGCTTTCAGGCGCTTAAATGATGAAGGGTTGACAATTTTAATGATTACACATGACTTAAGAATTGCAGGATATGCACAAAGAATTGTAGCAATGCTGGATGGAAAAATAGAGGGCGAAACATGAAAAAAATATTGTTGATTTCATTGATATTATTGATATTATTGCTTGTACCGATTGTAAGTGCAAACATTAATTATCTTGTGACAGAAAGTGTTCCAGTTTATCCTGGAGATACAACTTTTGTCTATGTACCGATAAAGAATCAGGGATTTGGTACAAATTTATACGATGTATCAGTTAAGCTTGTACCTAAAGATACATCATCATCTGGGGCAGTGACTATGCTTAATGATGTAGATTCATTAGGTACAATAAAAAATTGGGGTGATGAAAGAACTGCCAAGTTCAGAATTCACATAAATCCTGACGCAGTGGAAGGAGATTATTTTTTTGATGTTGATATTACATCCCGGGGAAAAGATAGTTCTACACAATCAACCATCAGTCTCAGGGATAGAATATTGACCATTAAAGGGATCCCTACGGTAATAGTGCTTAATTCGACGCTTGAAATTGTAGAACCCATGAGCATTAATGAGGAAACATTATGGCTTAAAAACCAGGGCACAGGTACGATAGAAAATGCTGTCGTTGAAATAGGTTTGGCAAATGAAGGGATGAAATCAGCTTTTTCTATACTGGGTGGCGGAACCCAGTTTTCCATCGGTAGTTTAAAGCCTGGAGATGAAGTGGAGATCTTTTTTAATTTTGCTGTAGATATAGCTGCTCGTCCCGGAGTATATAATATACCAGTGAAAATTACCGGCCAAAATAACTACTTATCCCAGGATTATATCGGGGTGGTTGTGGCAGGTACTACCGATTTCGATATTAGTTACCAGGAGATAGCTGGTGCTTTTTCCGTGAATGTGGCAAATGTAGGAGTAAATACAGCAAGTGCAGTTACAGTGAGCCTGCCGAAACAGGAGAATTTTGCTATAGCAGGAAGCAGTTCAGCAGTAATTGGAAATTTGAATCCTGGTGATTACACATCTGCAATATTCCAGATCAACAAAAAGGGTGCTAGTAACATCCTTGAAGTGGAGATACAATATACTGACACCAGTGGCAAAAGACACAAGGAATTAAAAGAGTTGATCGTGGATCAAACATCAACAGGAACTCGTACAGATTCAAGTCCCCATTCAGGAGGCATAAGCCTTACAACCTGGATGATTGTGTTGTTAGTTTGTATTACCATGTACTGGCAGCGAAGAAAAATCATCACTTACTACCAGAATTTAATAGGCAAAGATAAATGAAGACTCTTGATATTTTCAAGTTATCATTAAGCCACGTAAAAAAAAGCAAGATGCGAAGCTGGCTTACCATAATTGGCATTGTAATAGGGGTAGCTGCAATTGTAGCTATTATTTCCATTGGTGAAGGCTTACAGGCAAGTGTGCAGGAGAACCTGGGGGGTCTGGGGGCAGACCTTATCACAGTGTCTCCCGGTTTTTCACGAGCAAGTGGATTTGAAGGACATGGACCGCAAACTGCGGCAGTTTCAACTGAGACTTTCTCAGATAGAGACCTGAATGTAGTCAAACAGGTGCCAGGAGTGCTTTATGCAAATGGAATTGTTTCAGGCAGGTCAGATATGATAATGGGTACAGAAACTACCTCGGTGTCAATAAGCGGTGTTGATACACTTGTCTGGCGCTCTATGGTCACTACAGGACTTGAAGCTGGCAGGTATCTTCAACCTGGTGATTCCAATGCTGTGGTGATCGGATATTCTCTGGCCCATGATGTTTTTTCACAACCGATCACCCAGAATCGACAAATTACAATAGGGGGCAAGACATTCAAAGTTGTAGGTATCTTTGAGCGATCTGGTGGATTCGGAGGGACTGATAATGCAGTATTTATGCCTGCTGATGCTTCCCGGGATGTGATAACTGAAAATGTATCAAGGAACCAGTTCACTTCCATTACAGTAAAGGTAGCTGACCAATCGTTAGTTGATGAAGTGAAAGCTGGTATTGAACAAAAGCTCATGAATTCGCGTCATGTCAATTCGAGAACCCAGGATTTTACTGTAACTGCCTTTGCATCGATACAACAGCAGATAGCCGGCGTCACTCAGTCCATATCGATGTTTCTTGCTGCCATAGCAGCAGTCTCGCTTCTTGTGGGTGCTGTGGGTATAGCAAATACAATGTTTATGTCTGTTATGGAGCGTACACGACAGATTGGATTGCTCAAAGCTCTTGGGGCCACAAATAGCGAAGTAATGAAACTTTTCCTTATGGAATCCGGATTATTCGGGATTGTTGGAGGGGTTATTGGAGTGATTTTTGGGATTTTGATCTCGGTTTTAGTGTCATCTATCGGATTTCAAATGATTGGGCCAGGGGGCGCAATGAAAACAGTTGTTTCACTACAGTTAATTATATTTGCCCTGATATTCTCAACACTGGTGGGAGTGATCTCGGGTATAGTGCCAGCAAGAAATGCTGCTAAGATGAATCCAGTGGATGCACTGAGGTTTGAACAATAGAGTTTTTTGATCTGCCGCCACTCTTGCCTTCACTCTACCCGGGTGCCGTCCTGCTCTGCTCACACCTGCTTTTCATGTGTGGGGGCTGGCAGGGGATTTTACATGTTAATCAGTGGTCGTTCATTGGTTTGCTTTCTCCACAGAATATTCACGCATGAGGCGGATGAATAGGACAGTACCAGTTACTACCATGATCCCTGAAGGCATAAATAATCTTATATTCCGCAGGTATATTTTGAAAACAAATCTTTTTCTTAAACATTAAATAATGTCGGTTGATTCTGATTTTCGGTATTTTGGATAAATGGTTCGGAAAGATGCATGTATATTTTCTGCCGAAATTGGCAAATCGTATATTCAAAATATGTCTTTTATGTATTTACAATATAAATATAATATTTTCGAAATATGTAAAACCACTATCAGGAAAAATTATTTGAAATTTGCAGATACCTGCGAAAAGTGAGATAATACATATGAACCGTTGGATGTGAGCCCATTGACTTCCAGTATCTCAGCTATTGGAATGGATACTACAACAAGGACCGCATAATAATACAGACTCTCAAAATCCATGAAATATGCTATCAGGCTGAACACTATGAGAACCCACTGGAAGTTACACAGAAGGTTTTCAATTTCCTATTGCCCAGCTTGATCGATACAGGTGGCGCAGGAAATAATTCCCCGTCTACTGTTAGCTTGATAACCTCATTACCAGATGGGATCAATTCCAGTGTATTGAAGGGATAATACTGCAGCCTATGATCTTTATGCTGTTTTGCCCGAACAAATTTAAGGATCAATCCAAAAGCCTTGAATCTTGAGAACCCATGTGCAATGAGCACTAAGGGTGCATCTTTATTTGGGCCTGAGCACTCTTCAGGGAACATAATATACCCCCCGCCCATGGTGCTTGAGCCAAATCCCACTACTACTGAGGACAGATCATCGAATTCCATATCCTTTCCATCTATACGGATGGTAGCCTTCCAGGAATTAAATTCGAACAGGCTCTTGATAACGAGATAAAAATATTTTAACATTCCAGTTAGAAATCTACCCTCATTATTTTCTCTCTTTTCGGCAACCAGAGCACCAATTCCCCATTCCACAGTATTTATGGCACATCGTTTCTGGATATTATTTGGGTATTCAAGCTCGAACACCTCATGAACTGTAATACCTGAACCATCGTCTTCTTGACACCGGTCGACCTGCCTTTGATAAAAATCATTACCCCCACCACCCGGGATTATTCCCATGGGAATATCAAGACCTGAATTTAGTATTATGTTTGCTGTTGAATTGATGGTCCCGTCCCCTCCCATGACAATAAGACCATCAGGCGATCGTTCTTTTAACCAGTCTTCTGATAAATCTTGGACCGATATAGGAAATAAACCTTTCAACTTGTGTTTCCACTTTTTCTTTGTCCTTTTAAATGAGGCTGATTTTTCATTATGTATTAAGACATAATTTACAAATAACTCTTTAGCATTTTCAACAGTATTCGAGCTCATGATTGTCCTGTTTTTCTTAGTTCATGAATTATCTTTATCGAAAAAAACATCAACGCTGTACCCAGGATGAAACCAGAGATGCTTTGCAGAGGAGTATGGGCCCCAACATAAGGCCTGTTAAACACCATGACAACCGGAATTGCATATAAAAGGAGAAGCCTTCTATCCAATAACACCAGATATGTAACAGGTGCTGCCGTGTAGGTCACGTGACCTGAAATGTTCCAGAAATAGGAGATCACGGCAAATGGTATGGATACTGCCAGCAGGCCGAAGGCAGCGTGCAGGAACTCCTTTCCAAACTTGAACTTTTTCCACAAAGCAACGGACAGGGCAAGGCCCAGCATCAAACCTGCCAGATTTGAATAGTCCTCAAGGTACTGGGGATAACTTGAAGATCGTCCAACGATCTGCATCATTATCAGATCTATAATAATAAGGGCAACAATGTAACTTATTGATATCACAGCTATCCTTTCAAAAAAATATTTTATTTCCTTGGTTTGGTTCTTCCAGTCATAAAAGACTATCAGGATGAAAGAGAGAAACAAGAAATATTTTGGATCAAAGGCATCTTTATAGAATAACATTATTTGGTAAAAGTCCATATATCATTACTCCGGTATGCTGGCTGTTGCTGCTGCATCTTCGGCCACAATAAGAGTGGCGGGAACATACATTATGCTGAAGAGCCCGACTACCACCCAAATTGGATACAGGATTCTTAAGATTGTTACGGCTTTGTGTTGTGATAAATCGTGATAAGATTTGTCAATTCAATTCCTACTGGTTTGTTAGATTTTATTATCAGGGATAACTTCAGGGTCAATCCACTTCCATGCATACCAGACAATTAGTAAAGTACATGCAATTTCTATAGTTGCAAAAAATGTATAATACATGGCTGGCGTTCCAACAAACAGTGATAAGAAAACAGCTGCAGTATGTATTACACCTGCGATGATGTTTGCCCAGCGATTTGCTCTATACTTCAATACCCGGGACAAGACGACCATAACAATCGCAGTCTCCATTAATATTGCAGCTCCCAACATGAATCCTTGAGTCATTTCAAGACCTCCTACGGTTCCTGTCATTATTTCCTTTAGCACTGCAGGATCCATTAATGAAAGAATATCTGCATAAATATAATTAAACATTGCAAATATCCATAATGTTGAAAGTATTACTTTCCTATCTACCATTTCGGTAGTCTCTTGTTTTGTCATTTCAATTTCTCCTATTCTCTTAATTTGTTAGGTTTTGCTATTATTTTCCACAGTCATGACTACATTCCCCTTTTTGTGTCCTTGATGTCCTCATCATCTGAAGATTTTTTTATACCTTTAGACAAAAGCCATATACCAATTATTATTTCAAAAAGACCGCTTGGGGCATAAAAAATTATTTGACTTATCGGTATCGCTGCGTATTTGGGTGCAATAATATACATTAAAGCGTGAATGAGAATAAGCGCAAATGAAAGGATTCCAAAGCCGGCTAACATCTTTGGTATATACTTCGATTTGAAAAACAAATAAGAAAATATCATCATATCCAGCCCAAGAAATACCATGGGAATAGAATATATGGTGGTATGCGAGTTGAGAATTAATCCGACGGGGACCTGCAATTGTTCTGGTGTAAATGCTGTTAAATATGCTTCTCCATTTAAAATCTGTAAAGCAATAAAAGAGACAAGCACAATAGCGACCACTACAGTCGCCTCTACCAACTTCAAAAGAAGTGCAAACAAAGCAAGATTTTTGTTTACCGGTTTGAGTATTATATAAAGAGACAGTGCCAATACTATCAAACCGACAGACATGATTAGTTCGATAGTAATACCAATACGAAATAGTAGCTCATTGGCCACAATGTTATTGGCTGTAGCTATGATATTTTCTGCAACAATAAGTTTGGAGAGCACAAAAATCCAGTTAAGTGTGGGGACTATAAAGCTAAATAGGAACATGAAGCCTGCAACTCTTACAACTTTACTTTTTGATGTATCGACGATTCTTGCGGTTATTTTGTTTGAATTCATTGTTTCTCTCCTTTGGCAGACCCGGAATCGATTGCAGATGGATTGAATCCTTTAACTATCAGCCATAACGAGAGCATCATTTCAGCCACAGCAATAGGAAGGGCAAAAATGAGCTCCAATCCCAATTCCGAAATTTCAGTAAACATGTCAATATTAGCCAGCACAGAACCAGTTAACAAAACTATAGCAGCAATAAAACCCCAGACCGATATAAATCGTGGAATGAGTTTTGATTTATATAATACCGAATAAAGTATCAAGGATCCTAAAGCAAAAACGATATGATAAATCAGTCCTTGTGTGCCAGCCCAATGATTTACTGACTGTATTGAGCTGCCTATGTATTGAAAATATGAAGCACCCACCCCACCTTTATTCAAGTAATCCTGACTTAAATTGACCAGTAACAGCTTACTGATATAAGCAACACTTAAAAGCGCAGCCTCAAACAATCTGAAACCGACATACCCCAGGGCTAAGGCTTCATTGTGTTTTTTTAAGATGGGAAACAAGAATACTGATAAGAGAACTACTGCAGGAACACCTGTAAACTCTAGCAGTATTCCAATTATCACAACTATTCTATTTGGATAAGCATTATCCAGGTAATCCGGAGAATCTAGAATGGGTTTGTAAAGAGCTTCTCCAATAAAAAGCATAACAATCGCAAATATAAACAATACACCTACAATAATTGCGGTCTTTCTGTTTGAGTTCATTTTTTATTCCTCTCGCCCAAGTAAAAGAACAGAAAAGCCAGAACAAAATAGATCATTATATTTGCCGGGCTTTCACCCACCCCCTCAGCTGCAGTCAAATAAGGTCTGGCCGTCTTCTCGCATGTGAACCACAGTCCAGTAACCAAAAAAGTATATCCTGTCAATTTAAAATAAGAACTATTTTCTGTAAGTTTCTTGGAATACTGCCACAATATTCCAAAAAAGAACAACAATATCAAATTTCCTCCAATACCGAACAAAACAGGAATATGTGGAAGTGGACCGTTAATAATGGTAACTAAAGCAACAACAAGAAGAGTTCCACCCCCAAAAAGAACACTTTTATCCCCATTGCCATAAAGAATAATACCAATTCCTGCTATAATAGCGCCAAGTGGAACACCAAATGCCCATAAAAAGAACCAAAAACCAGGAACCTTCCACATGGTTTCATTTACTTCTTCCATTGTAGAAGCTTCCTTAAAAGTAGAAGTTACACTGTGAGTTGCAATCCCTCCAACTGCCACAGCAAGAATCACACCGATCCAGAATATAGTTAATCCTAATTTCAATTTTTCCCCCTTTTCGATACGGTTTGTCATTTCAATTCCCCCCAAAATTTCTTAGGTTTTGTTATTATGCTCCACAGTGATGACCACATTTCCCTTTTTGTGTCCTGATTCGACATACCTGTGTGCCTCTGCAGCCTGTTCCAGCGGATATCTCCTGTCTATGACCGCTTTTAGCTTCCCTGCCTCGATAAGCTCTCTGAGGAACATTAGATCCTCAGCTGTTTCTTCTAAGAGCCCGGATATTGCTTTCTTACTGCTTGTCCGATTATGCCATAGTATTCGAAAAAGCCGCGGCAGTCCATAAGTAGTAAAAAGATAGATTCCTTCTTTCTTTAATGACCTTATACTACCTGAAAACGGACTCTTGCCCACGGTGTCAAAGATAATATCATAGGTTTCACCGCGTTTTGTAAAATCCTCTTTAGTATAATCAATTACTTTATCGGCTCCCACAGATTTCACCAATTCTAATTTCGTAGTACTGCAGACCCCGGTAACTTCTGTTCCGAAGTACTTGGCAAGCTGTACAGCAAAAAGACCTACCCCTCCAGAAGCGCCAAAGACAAGGATTTTTTGTCCACTCTGGATTTTTGCTTTTCTTAGAAAATACAATGCGGTCAATGCCCCTTGCTGGACTGCGGCGGCTTGCTCATAGGTCATATTGGCCGGTTTTATTGCCAGAGCCCCGTCTTCTGGCAGGCATATGTACTCGGCATAAGCACCCATACTCATCCCGGGGTATCCAAAAACCTGGTCACCTTTCCTGAATAGTGTTACATCTTTGCCTACTGCTTCGATTTCCCCGGCTAGCGTAGTCCCAAGTATAGGTTTCTTTGGTTTTCTGATACCGGAAGCTATTCGCATTAGGAGCCCGAATCCGGTAGGGGCTGTGCAACTTCGCATCCAACAGTCATATTTCGTTGCTGTTGTAGCATAAATTCTAATCAGGACTTCGTTGGCCTTTGGAGTTGGTTTTTCTACCTCTCTGAGCTCAAGGACATTGGGTGGTCCGTATTTTTCATATACAACCGCTTTCATGTTCATTAATTTCCCCCCTTATTTTGGATGTACCTATTCTTTCTATTAATATGAGTTCAGGCGGACCCGGAATCGATTGCAGATGAATTGAATCCTTTAATTATAAGCCATACCGCAAATACCATTTCTTGCACAGCTATTGGAATAAATAAAATTTCAACTTGATTATTGGTGAAAAACTGTAGCAAATAATATGCCCATATCAAAACGGCTCCAACAAAACCCCAACCTGATAACCATCGAGGAATGAGTTTTGTTTGATATAATAAAGAATTTAACATGAGAGCAGATAAGGTAAAAGCGATTCCAAATCCAAACAAAAAGGCCCAATCACCTGCTGATAGTAACACAGTGCCTAAAGTTTGATAAGCATCCGGAGCTCCTGCCTTTACAAATTCCTGACTTAATGTCAATAGTGTTAGTATGAAGATTACATTAACAATAAAGAGGACCCCTTCGGCAATTCTGGCACCAGCGTACCCAAGAGCTAAAGCTTCATTATGCTTTTTTAGGATTGGATATATCATAATTCCAATACCAGCAACTGCAACGCTATCAATTAACACAAGGAACGCTCCTAATATCACTTTGTTTTCATTTTCAGAAGCCTTAGTAAGATAATCTGAACCACCTAGAATTGGGTCTAAAAAAATAACACCAAGTGAGTATGCAACCGTCGCAGTTATAAACAATACACCCACAATTATTGCGGTCTTTCTGTTTGAATTCATATTTTCCCCCTTTTCGATACGGTTTGTCATTTCAATTCCTCCTAATTTGTCAGGTTTTTTTTATTATGTTCCACAATTATGACTACATTTTGTGTACTTTTTCGACATACCGGTGAGCCTCGGCAGTCTTTCGCCCAGATGATTTCGTTAATCTGGACAAGTGTTAAACTTCTGAGTGTTGCCGTTATCCACCAGCTGCCCAATCACCCCAATCCTATCATATATAGAGCACTTATCGAGAAAATAATAAGGCCAATCTTTTCTTAGCTCATATTGAGCTCCCACGATCTATGGAATTTTTATAAAGGTTATCAACAATTATTGGGACATAGGAATTATATATACTTTGCTTCGATTTTACATTGTTATTAATTATATATTAATACCATGACCATCCCACACCATCCGTCCAGCGCATCACCAACGACAGCAGCCTGCAGAGACATAGATGTGCGTCTGTCCCGATTTGCTCCACCCACCCTTGTGAGGGGAGGGGGGAGGCAGGCGCTTTTCGTTTATTTCAGCGGACTTTGGGTGCGAAGTGGTATAGATGCTTAAGTGGGTGTTTGCAGACGGGGGGCTTCACCTGAAATATAATTTCAATGTTATTTAAATAAAACTAACCGCAGATGAACGCAAATAAACGCAGATACGACAACAAAAACCCGCGTTCATCCACGGTTATCTTCGGCTAATAATAAATTGATTCCAGCCCCCATCCCTTCTTCGCTTCTCCCGCCGCCCCCTCTCGCCTTCACTTTGCCCGGGTGCACATCCTGATCAGCTCTGCCCGCTCTTGTAGTGAGGGGGGGGCAGGTGATTTTTGATTATCAGGCGGTCTTTTGGTTCGAATGGGGATGGATGCTTGGGCCCGCAAGACATATTCCTCCTTCCCCAGGAGGTCTGGATGATATACGGCGGCAGCTGCGGCTCGTTTCTCAAGCAAAGTGCCGGTGCTTTCCCGGAGCCAGACGGACCTCTAATTCAAATCCGAAAAAGCATCTGGATGATGCACTTATATTTGGTAAAGCTGTTAGTTTGCTGAATTTCTGTATTCTTATTCGTGTGCAGTGTGCAATTAAAGGAATTCAGTATGTAACTTAACCATATCTTTAAACTGAAATCTAGCCTTAAAATGTCTCAATGAGAGATCCCTGCCATAAGTCACATTTATTGGGGGAATTTTATTCCTATTTTCATATAAAATTTTTACAGACTCTACTACGGAGTCCAAATCTTGCGTTTCATATCTGAGTCTTGGGATAGCAAATCTCACAAAATTGAATTCCGGGAATATTTTCTTTTTTGTCTTTTTATCATAAGTACCAAATGCAAAATAGCCAAGTTCAGCTGCTCTATGACCATAAGCAGCCAACAAAATGGCAGTAAATCCTATACCACCAAAATCCTCAGGTTTCATTTCTGTATCTATAAAGAATTTATTTACATCCAAATAAACGGCATGCCCACCTATTGGTGTTAAAATGGGTAATCCTTGTTTATGAAGATTCTCGCCGAATTCTTTAACCTGGTTTATTCTATAACTTAAATATTCTTCCTTGGTTACGATCTTCAAACCAACCGAAATAGCCATCATATCTCTTCCCGACAGTCCTCCGTATGTGGGATGTCCCTCTTTAATAATCTGGTAATCCATTAATGCATCCGGGATTTCTGGGTATTTTTTAATAAACAGGCCATTATCTTTCAGAAAAAGTCCCCCACCCATATTTGAAAGCCCATCTTTTTTGAAACTTATAGTAAATCCATCAACATAGGAAAACATTTCTTTAATAATATCTTTGATATTTTTATTCACGTTGCCTTCTTCATATTGTTTTATAAACCATGCATTTTCTACAAATCTGCATGCGTCAAAGAATAGTGGAATATCATATTTATGAGAAAGCTCAGAAACAACCCTTATATTTTCCATTGAGACGGGCTGACCACCACCAGTGTTGTTGGTTATGGTTAAATATGCCAGAGGTATTTTATCGTGGGACTTCTCCAGGAGTTTTTTAAATCCCGGCACATCCATATTACCTTTAAAACGTGATTCAGAGCTCTCATTTAGTAATTCTGGAGAAAAAAGGTTCAAGGATTGAATTTTATTTTTATTTATGTTGGCTCTAGTGGTGTCAAAATGCCCATTACTGGGAATAATAAGGCCAGAACCCAGTTTTCCTACCATTGTGAAAAGGGCATCTTCACTTGGTCTTCCTTGGTGGAAAATAAAAGCGTTAGGCTTTCCAGAGTTTGGGTCATTAAAAAACTCATCTCCGAAAATTTCTTTGATTTGTTCCATTAATAAAAAATAGCCTCTATTTGAACCATAAGCTTCATCTCCAAGATGCAAAGCAGCCCATTGTTCATTTGTCATTGCTGTTGTTCCAGAGTCAGATAAAAGATCGCAGCCAGTTATCATCTCTGATG
>Ga0255456_1005_pt1 | contig 48836 bp, 49 predicted proteins | sample ANMaggQLBNCT01C7_FD_182646 | JGI IMG/M metagenome (GOLD analysis project Ga0255456, IMG submission 182646) | Sediment cell enrichment communities from methane seep in Santa Monica Basin, California, United Staets - ANME aggregate JGI... | ecosystem: Environmental > Aquatic > Marine > Cold seeps >...
TCCAGCAGATGTTCTTTCTCTTTTTTCTTCTTTGACTCCAGTTCTTCTATGAAACGTTTCTCCAGAGCGTTTAATTCTTCCGGGTTCACTACGCCGAAATCGTCCACGTACTGCACAGGCAGTGAGTTCACGCTAAAGAACGGCAATTCCTTTTTATAGAACTCTTCCACAGCATTATGTGCAGGTTCACCCCTGAATATAACTGCCCTGACTTGAAGGTCGGCCAGAATGTCCACACCGGCAGGTCCGCCGCCGCTGGCATCTTTGAAGAACAGCACATCTCCGGGATTGATACTGTACTGTTTTGCAGTAGTAGCAATTGCCTCCCTGGTAAATCCCGGGACCACTTTGACAGGAGTCGTACGTCCGCTGATCTCCAGTGAACGCACCCGTTTTAGTTCTTCCACCTGCAGATTAAGCTCCTCGATCGTACCCTCCCTTTCCTTAACTGCTGATTTAAGCTGGCGTATCCTGTTCTCACGGATGCGCAGTTCCTTGTATTTACGTATTCGTGAATATGTCCCGGCCTTAAGGCTCCTGATATTTTCATCACGGCTTTCAATGATGCGGTTCTTCTTCTTTATCTCTGTTCCCAGTTCTTCCAGGTACGTTCTCAGGCTTTCTATGGTATCCTGCTGCCTTTTTATCGTTCCTGTCAGTTCGGTTACCCTCTTATCAGGTTTCTCAATGGGCTTTGCTTCCACCTTTTGCTCTTTTTTCACATCCCTGCCCAAAAGGGATGCAACGGCACTGTCAATGGTCTCCCCCCTCATAACCCGGGCTATGGCCTCGTCAGTATCCAATCCGGGCGGTAAGCGTTTTTTTATCTGGTCGAACTTGTTCTTGTTGTGGCGGTAGAAACTGGCTGCTGCGCCCAGTGCATCCCGCTCATGGTCATTATTGTATCCGTAGGGCTTTGCCAGGCTGATCTTATCTTCCAGGGTAAGTGACTCATCCGGTTCTCCGGAAATGGCATTGAATGAGCGCCTGATCTTTTCCACAGTACCGGGAATGGGTTTGACATCTGTGGCAATTACCAGTGGCCTGCCCTCCTGCGTAATCATTTCAATGATATCAGGTACTGACATGCCCCTGCCGCTGTGCAGTTTAACGAGCTTGCCCTGCAGGTCGAGCAGTGCCAGGCCTGTGGTGGTGCCGGGATCAACTCCTGCGATCATGTATTTACGTTTCTGCTCTTCCAGGGGCATAAACCGGATAGCGTCTCGTTCCACTTCCTGTACCTTGACCTGGACATCGCCGCATTTAACTGAAGATATCCGGATATCACCACGTGGAACGTCTATCAGGAACTCGCCCCTGGTGTATCCGCCGTACCCTTTTACGATGCTGGATGTGTAGTTGATTCCCTTCTCCCGGTTCAATGCCCTGAGTGTATCCTCGATCTCGCGTGTTTTTTGCCTGACATTACCGTGTACCTTCCTACGGTAGCGGTTCTGGCTCCACCCGCCCCGTCCGAGTGAGCGTGCCCTGCTGACCTTGATGTAGGTCTTATCTTCAAATACGGATACTTCGGCACCTACGTCCATTGCGGCAAGGGCGGCGCAGGCCTGGGCTTCCTGGATGGGGTCGAACCTGTCAAAGGTTATACCCCTGGTGCGTGCCAGGCCTACCAGTGGTTCCAGGTGTTCTCCTCCTGTTACCTGCACCAGCCTGGTACCTCGCGGCAGTTTCCTCATAAAGGATATCAGGTCCCGCCTGCTGGATGTAAGTTCATGTATGTTATCCACGGCCAGTATGGCGGGCCGAAGCTGGCGTATCATTCGTATGAGTTTGTGCAGGCTGACCATCCGGTGATGTTCCATACGACCGCTTGAGGATATGGCCACTGCGTACCTTGGTGCCTGCTTTGCCCCGGGTGAGCCCTTTGTGATATCTATCCCGAATATGATTTTGTCAGATGACATTTGAATTACTGTAGTAATGTATGTGGAGAATTGGATAAAAGGTTTGAGGATGGTGGGGCTGTTCCACTCTATGGGTTTATATAAGCACGGTATTCTTATCACTGAAGTGTCGAGAAGTAGATGGGGATACCTGATGAATTGAAGGAATGGAAGCTGATGGAGTTACTATACCTCGGATTAAAATCCGAAAGGCATTGGCGTCCATGCTTGATGTTTAGTTTTTGATCGCTCTTCGTGTTTCCTTTTCAGGCGCGGAAAGATTATTAAATATTGAGAAAACCAAGCAAACAGATAAAATTAATTAATCTGATTTATACCCAGTACCTAAAATTGATTTTGGAGAGGAAATAATATTATTTCCAATTGTCCCAAGATTTTTTTACTTAAGAAATTCGATTACTAATCCATTCTCTAGCATATGCTTCTGCATCAGTACGATATCTTTTATTTAATCCATCTAGAGAAATAGCAAATTTAAATACTTGTTTGAAAACTTGGAAATCTTTATCAGAAAATTGTATAATCCATTCTCTAGCATATGCTTCTGCATCAGTACGATATCTTTTATTTAATCCATCTTGAGAAATAGCAAATTCAAATACCTGCTGGAACAACTGGAATGTTGCATTTGGGCGTGTTTCATTTGATGATGTAGTACTTTTTAAATTTTTGATTTCCTTGGTAGGTAGATTAGGCGTCTGTCCCAAAGGAGGACGTACGTATTTAGGTGATTGAAATAAATGTCTAAGTAAGATTTCCAGATTAGATACGAATATATTGTCGTTTCTGAAGTCTATGAAAATTTTTGATTTGAGATAGGATGGTAGTGATTCTTCTGTACTTCCGTGTCGAAGCAGTGGCACAAACTTTTTCGGAGAAGCTGCACCTTCAAAAATCTCCCCAGTAACTATACCTTTTTCATACCCGACGCCACCTATACCATCATTAGCCTTTCTAGCAAAGATAGGTGTACAGATTAATAAAACGAAATTAGAATTACGTATACAAGTCTCCATATAACTCGTCAAATCCATTCCTGGATGAGTATCCCACTGGTCAAGATATACATGGACGCCTTTACGTTGTAACCTATCTGCTAAGCATCTTACCCAGTCTTCGTGATTTTTGTTATCCCATGAGTAACTTATAAAACATGTTGAACCAGTCATTTTTTATACCTAAGCAAATTTTCAATAATTTCTGTTGCCTCTCTCATTTTTAAATTCAAATCATATGTTATTATTTTATAATATCTTTGTCATATTCCAATTTTATTGTGTAATATACAACGATAATATTATATTTGTTACTATTCGCGCCTGATATTTAATTCAAATAAAATTTTCGAGTTTTATTACCTTTTACGAGCATGAAAGATGCCTATCGTTTGCAGTCACATCTCCCTGACTTAATTACCGAGGCCTGTAAATAATACTCTGCCTCCCGATTTACCATTTCCTCCGTTAATGTCCAAAATAAAGTTCATAACCACACACTTCAAAGCACAATAAACGCAATCTTATAAAAATATTTCCAAAATCAAATCCCAAAAAAAGCAAATGTACACACAGCTTAGCCACATCTCCCTGACAATCATTCCACACACAGGATAGAAATGGCAAAGGAAGAGGGTGCATACATGCTACTGACCAACTCCCCATCCTGTATCTTATCCTTAGAGAAAGGGCTGGAGTTGATGCGGGAGTCGGGCGAGCCTATGGAGTTCGGGATTTTTAATTTTTACAAGGTGTTTTCAAGGGTTTTGGTAAGGGTGGTAATGGGGCTGCGGGGACTTGAATGGAAGGTGGGGGGATGTCGCCCCCTCCGCGCCAACTCCGAATGAATTCGTGGGCATCCCCTTTATTTCGTCTCTCTTCTTAAAAGATATGCTAACGCTAACAATCCTGTAATTGCGAATAGAGCTTCAAATCCCGATACATCGTTTTGTTCTTTCAATTTACTTCGTACAAGTTCTCGATTTTCACTATACTCAACATTTGGATTCAATTCAATTGCTTTATCGAAATCTTCTAATGCTCTTTCATGTTGCCCTAATACAGCATAAGCGATTCCGCGATTATTATACGCCTCCGCATCTTGTGGATCCAATTCAATTGCTTTATCGAAATCTACAATCGCTCTTTCGTGTTGAATTAAATTATTATAAGAATATCCACGATTATTATACGCCATGGCACAATCTGAATCCAATTCAATTGCTTTATCGAAATCTATAACCGCTCTTTCGTATTGCTTTAAATTATTATAAGTATATCCACGATTATTATACGCCATCACAGAATATGGATTCAGTTCTATTGCTTTATTATGGTCTTCTGTCGCTCTTTCGTATTGATTTAAATCATCAAAGGTAGATCCACGATTCGAATAAGCCCATGTAAAATTAGGATATAATTCAATCGCTTTGTCAAAGCATCCTATTGCTTTTTGGTATTCACCTGACTTTCCAAAGTCAATACCTTTTGTATTCCATTCTTTCGCAGGACCATGTAATTCAATCAATGCAAGTTCTCGATCGTTATAAGCATCAGCATCATTTGAATCAAGTTCTATTACTTTGTTATAGTCTTCTATCGCTTTTTCATATAGCTGCAAATAATAATGGGCATGTCCTCGATCGAGATGGGCTACGGTAAAATTCTGATCCAATTCGATTGCTTTATCAAAATCTGCAATCGCTTTTTCGTATTGCTGTAAATTAGTATAAGTATTTCCACGGTTATGATAACACCATGTAAGATTCAAATCCAATTCGATTGCTCTGTTATAATCTTCTATCGCTTTTTCGTATTGCTCTAAATCATCATAAGCAGCTCCACGGTTGGAATACGCCCCCGCATCATGTGGATCTAATTCGATTGCTTTATCGAAATCTGCAATTGCTTTTTCGTATTGTTTTAAAAAATAATAAACATTTCCACGATTGTTATAAGCCCCTGTAGTAAAATTCGAATCCAATTCGATTGCTTTGTCAAAACATTCTAACGCTTTTTGATATTCACCAATATTTCCAAAATTGATACCTTTTGTATTCCACCCTTCCGCTGGACTTTGTGCTGATTCAACCAGCGCGAGCTCACGAACATAATAAGCATTGGCAAAATTTGGATCCAATTCGATTGCTTTATCGAAATCTGCAATTGCTTTTTCGTATTGCTTTAAAAAATAATAAACATTTCCACGATTATTATAAGTCCCTGCAAGATTTGGGTCTAATTCGATTACTTTGTTGTAATCTTCTATCGCTTTTTCGTACTGATTTAAATAATTATAAACATTTCCACGACTGTTATAAGCATCTGTGAAATTCGGATCTAATTCGATTGCTTTGTTGTAATCTTCTAATGCTCTTTCATATTGCTCTAATCTAGAATAAGAACGTCCACGGCTGTAATAAACCTCTGCATAATCCGGATTTAAAGATATTGTCCTATCGAAATCTACAATCGCTTTTTCGTATTGCTTTAAATAATTATAGATAATTCCACGACTGCTATAAGCATCTATGAAATTCGGATCCAATTCGATTGCTTTGTCAAAACATTCGATTGCTTTTTCGTATTCACCATAATCAGTATAGACACTGCCTTTTTCGTTCCATTCCTCCGCTGTTTCTGCACCAACTATTATCGTAAAAATACAAATCACAATCAACGTTATCGCAACTATCGAGGTTGCTTTGGTTGCCATTTTCATCATTGATCTATTTGATTGCTTTTTTCTCATAATAAAGCCCCAGCCATGCCACCCCATAATAAATTGCAAAACATCTCTGCTGTTTCATTTTTTCCTTCTTACAAGATATGCTATCACCAATAATCCTGCAATCGTGAATACAGCTTCGAATCCTGGTGTTGTGTGGTTATCATAATAGATATCCTCTTTATTATCAATAAAATTGTTGTGCTTGATATTGCTGCTATTCGACGAAACCATATAGATCCCATAGTTATTGTTCGATATGATGTTGTTTGTAAGGTTATTGTTTCTCGATTTAAGCAAGTAGATCCCATAGTCATTGTTCGATATGATGTTGTTTGTAAGGTTATTGTTTCTCGATGTCATTTTGTAGATAGCGTAGAGGTAGATACCGTAGTTATTGTCTGATGCATTGTTACCTGAAAGAATGTTGCTACTAGAATCAAACAGGTAGATGCCTCTGTCATTGCTCAATGCAGTATTATTTACGATCATATTGTTGTTCGAACCCCAGAGTTCAATGCCTGTCACGTTGTTCGAGTTTACCGTGTTATTTATGAGTATGTTGTTGTCACATATAGAAAACAGAAAGATGCCAAAGTTGCCGTTTGAATTTACAATGTTATTCGCGATTATATTGTTGCTTGAATTTTCTAGCCATATACCATCGCCGTTGTATGATGCATTGTTATCAGAAATATTACAATATTCCGACCCTAGCGAAAGAAATATACCTGCCGTATACAAAGGCCATTTATCAGCAGTTCCTCCCTTCACTGTAAATCCATTAATGTTCACATAATCCGCTGTTACCCTGAAGACGTGTAAATCTGAGTCTGTAGCAATAACCGTAGTAAAAGCAGACCCATTATCAGATCGAATAGTCAAACTTTTATCCACATCTATATTCTCGGTATAAGTTCCATCCCTAACGATAATCATGTCTCTATTGTTTGATGCATTAACTGCTTCCTGGATCGTCGCATAGTTATCAGGCACGTAAATCGTTGTTGCACTCGCTGCCATTGTGGAGGCTGCAACAAACACCAGCATTAATGTCGTGACCAGTACTATCAAATTAATTTTCCATTTCATCATCTTCTTGCCCATTTTCTGTGTTCATTGTTAAAAGCCATACGGCAAGGCCTGCAAACGTTCCTACCATGAGCAATGATTCACCAGCATCCTGTGCTCGGAATGTAGCAAATATACATAAGCCTCCAAATCCTTTGGTTATTATATTTTTCAAATTGCTATTCATAATTCCAATCTCCAGTGCCAATTGGGTTTGTTATCGTTTCTGTTGTATTAAAGTGACAGATCCCAGACTTAAGTACCGATCCCAATAAATAATACTCTACCTCCCGATTTTCCATTTCGTCCGTCAGTATCCCGAATACAGTTCATAACCACGCACTTCAAAGCACAATAAACGCAATCTCATAAAAATATTTCTAATAATAACTCCCAAAAAAGCAGGTGTACACGCAACTTACCCACAGCTCCCTGACAATCATTCCACACACAGCATTGAAATGGCAAAGGAAGATGGTGCGTACGACCGCTGACCAACTGCCCGTCCTGTATCTTATCCTCAGAGAGGGGGCTGGAGTTGATGCAAGAGTCGGGCGAGCCAATGGAGCTCGGGATTTTTGATTTCTACAGGGTGTTTTCAAGGGCTTTTGGCGAGGGGGGTAATGGGGGGCAGCGGGGACTTAGAATGGAAGCAGGGGGATGTCGCCCCGTCCGCGCCACGCTGCAATGAATTGTGAGGCATCCCTGTACCTTTGGCGTTGGTTTTGCGAGTAAAGTAATAAATTGCCTGGCAAATTCAGAATTTCATTTTTGTACACCATGAACTTTTTCTTTATCTGATCTCCAATCCAAATCTCTATGGAACACCCCAAACAAATCTTCTCTTTCTACCAGTAGTTTATGAGTTCCATCTTTTGCAACCATAACCTTTGCAGGCCTTGGAAATAAATTTGCATTCGATGCAAAGAAATCTGAATAGGCACCAGTATCATAGAATAATAAATAGTCTCCTTTTTTAGGTTTTCTTACCAATTTATTCTTTATTTTGCAAAGAAGATCTCCAGTAAAACATAAATTCCCAGCAACAAATGTTTCAAAGGTTTCCCCCTCTTCTATATTATTTGCAATTTCTATTCTATGCAACTGTTCTGGAACTGCAGTTCCAAAAGTATGGAAATTAACACCTGCATCCACATGAACCATGTTCTGTCCAAGTGGAGTTTTAGAAACACGACCTATTTTTGCAATAGTTACCCCTGCATTTCCAACTATACTTCTCCCTGGCTCTATAACAAACTTTGGAGTTCCAATTTCTTTCAATTTTTTCTTAAAAGTTTTGTTTGCAGAATATTTTTTATTAAACAATTTTTGGATAAATATATCTGGAGTATATGTGCAAGAAAGTTCCTCACCAATCCATTCCAGATCTTTTAACTCTGGATTATATTCATATCCTATCAATTCATTAGCCCATGTATAATTTTCTTTCCTTGTATTTTTTATTTTTATTTTAATTGCATCCCAATCCTTCACTTCAAAGTATTGGATACCCAAACCGCCGCCAAGATCAATTTCATTTACCTCAAATCCAATTTTTTGTGCCTCTTTGATTAGGTTTATCAGAGTATCAAGAACTGTATAATATGCCTTTATATCAGTTATTTGTGAACCAAGATGAACCATCAATCCATTTGGAATTAACATATCCAAATCCAATACTTTTTGGAACACAGAGTTTGCTCGTTTAACATCAATTCCAAACTTGCTCCATTCACTGGAAGTTGTAATCGCAGTCGAGGTAATGTGCTCAAGTGGAAAACCTGCAAGTCTTAGATTTATCTTTGCAGGAATTCCTAACTCTTTTGCAATTGCATCAATCACCTCCAACTCTACTTCCGGATCAACATTTATTATTATTTCCTTCTTTATGCATTCTTCCAAATAATATTCACTTTTGCAATTTCCATTTGCTCTTATTTTCTCTGGTGGAATTCCTGCATCGAGTGCTAATTGCAATTCATACTCTGAAGCAACATCTGCTCCAGAACCTAATTTAACCAAAAATTTAGGAATACTAAAAGTTGTATTTGCTTTAACTGCATAACATATTAGATTGTCGTCATACTCTTTTTCAAGCGCATTTTGATATTTTTTATAATTTTCTTCAATAATATCTTCGAACAAAACATATAATGGCGTGCCATATTCTTTTGCTAATTCAACCATATCCACATAATATATTTTACGATGATTGTTCTCAGTTTTATCTAAATACTTATTCCAATGTCCTTTATCCAAAATCATTTCAAATCACTTCTTTTTTGCTAAATGTATATGTATAGATCATGTTGCACAGCTAGCGACCTCTGTTTCTCCTTCTTATGAAGGAAATCTTATTCATGTATTTTCCGTGAAATTTCTCCTAAGCCCCAGTCACATACCCCGGACTTAACAGGCTGTCCGACAATTACTACCTAAAATAATTTATTTCCTTTTTTTTCAATTTAAAGCCTTAATCAAACTCCTTTTTTCAAGATTTTGAATCACCGGACAGCCTGTTATGTATAGAGGCCTGTAAATAATACCCTATCTCCCGATTTTCTATTTCGTCCGTCAATGTCCCGATTACAATTCATGACAACACCCCCAAAGAACAATAAACGCAATCTCATAAAAATATTTCTAATAATAACTCCTAAAAAAGCAGGTGTGCACGCAGTTTACCCACAACTCACTGACAGTCATTTCACACACAGGATATAAATACCAAAGGAAGAGTGTGCGTACGAGCGCTGACCTACTGCCCGTCCTGCATCTTATCCTAAGAAAAGGGGCTGGAGTTGATGCAAGAGTCGAGCGAGCCTATAGAGTTCGGGATTTTTGATTTTTCAAAGGTTTACAATTAGCGAATATTTTTAAATCCCAAAAATCAACTGCATATATTATGAGCGATAGCGTGAAACGCAGTGAAGGATTGAGTATGTTTGCCGCCATTGCATTTGCAGTGGGCACAATGGTTGGGGCAGGAGTTTTTGTGCTCAGCGGAGTAGTCATCGATGTTGCCGGACCGGCGGCCGTATTGTCATATCTCCTTTGTGCTGTTATCGTCACATTCTCAGCCCTGTCCTATTCCGCACTTTCCAGCATATTTCCAGAAGATGGAGGCGGATATTTGTTCGCCAAGAAGATGATCGGGGATTATCCAGGATTTATCGCAGGCTGGGCCATGTATATCAGCCTGTTAATCGCTACATCCTTCGTGCTGCTCGGTTTTGGAATATACCTCAACCTGCTGCTGGGCATTAACTTTGACCCAAGACTGGGTGCCCTGGGTGCGGTCGTCCTGCTCACTGTTCTGAATCTCAGGGGACTATCAGAAGCCGGGAAGCTGGAGGTTGGCCTGGTGACTTTAAAGATCAGCATACTCATCCTGTTTATAATTGGTGGGGTGATTCAAATCCAGAGAACAAGCTTTGAGCCATTCCTATCCCAGGGTTCGAGCGGAGTATTGAGTGGGATAACAATGGTCTTTTTTGCCTACATGGGCTTTCAGGTAGTCAGTATGATGGGCGGTGAGATCAAAGAGTCCAGTAAAACAGTCCCTAAAGCCACATTGGCATCTGTTGGTATCGTGGCGGTAATATACATTGGTGTGATCATTGCAGTTCTTTCAGCAAACTTACCAGCTCACAATAGTGAAAGTGTGTTCGATGCCGCTGTAGTACTGCTGGGTACATCCGGCGGTATTATCGTGGCACTGGCAGCTACAATATCCACATTATCCGCTGCAAATGCAAATATTATCGGTGCGTCCAGGGTAACACTTGAGATGGCAAGTGAAAAACAGATTCCTGGAAGGTTTACCAGACTCAAGAATGATCAACCTATCAATTCCATCTTGCTGGGTGCCGTGATTACTGCCTTACTAATCATATTCGCAAATCTAGATTTCATCGTTAACCTCACAAATGCAGCTATGCTCAGTACTATGATTCTTGTTAACTTGAGCGCCTATATTTTAATCAAGCAAGAAAAGAAGATGCCTCCAGAGAAAAACTACTTCAAAATGCCAATGGGCACATTATTCCCTACCATGGGAGTAGTCACCTGCATTGTAATGATTGTTAACCTGCCTGTCACCTCAGTAATATTGGGAATTGTGGCCCTGCTCTTTGGTTCTGTGATTTATGTACTGGAAGACACGCCAGAAGGGGAGATAGTTGTGGATGAGATCAGGGATCTACTCGGTCGTTAGGAAAAAATAAATCTGAAGTCACGGACCCCGGATTGGAAAATCCGAAAGGCATCTATGTTGATGCTCATGTTATATTGGTTTCAGATTAGTTCACAGTTTATTGATCGAGGCGCAGGAATAAAAAAACATTCCTACTTTAAAATTCCAAGTAACTTAGCTAAACAGGTGAGTTTAACCCTATTTAACAAAACCAAAATGCAAAAAATATTAATGCTATAATGTATTATAATCCACTATGACCACAATACAGATAAGCAATATCCTTCACAATGAACTAATCCAGAGAAAACTCTTTGACAGGGAAACATACGAAGAAGTTATCTGGGACCTGATAGAAGACACAAGGGAATTGAACGACCAGACAAAAACAGATATCGAAAAAGCCAGATCTGAAATAAAAGCCGGAAAGCTCCATTCACTTGCGCAGGTCAAGAAAGAGCTGGGATTATGACATACGGGATCATATTCTCAGATAGTTCATTAAAACAATTAAAAAAACTGGAAAAAAACGTCCAGGAAAGGATTATTTCTACGTTAGAACGAATAAAGATCCGGCCGCAGGCCCATGTGACCAAGCTTGTCGGTGATCCCGGATACCGGTTGCGGGTGGGTGACTATAGGGTTATTTTAGATATCGATGAGGGAAACCTGATAATTCTTGTCATAAAGATAGGGCACAGGAAAAAGATATACAAATAATGGAAAAACAGGTTTATCCTCACGATCGCCGGATTTTCTAAGTTCCCGATAGTTTCCCCTCCACTTACACTTCAAAACCGCTCTTATCCCCCTCTTCACTCCTTCTCCAGCAACCTCGCCTTCTCTACAAAAGCCATAACCGTAATAACAAAAGTAGCATGGGCCCACGTAAGCGGGCTAACACTCAAAGGACTTCCGTCAAAAGGATTCAACTGCTCTGCCAGAATACCGGTCTGGGTAGCACGCTCAGTGACCCATAGCAGGATCTCCTCTGGTTTTTCCAGGTCGCTAATGCTCTTTGCCTTATGGATATGCCACTGGGCTACCCAGAGGGTACATATGAACCAGGGATTGCCTGGTATTTTCTCAGGATCGTACTCTATTACCTGGTGATATATATCCTTATAGAACCTGGCAATGCCACCTATATCCGTTTTTACAGAGAGTTTCTCCTCAATAGCCTTCATGGTATTGACCACCCTCACATCATCAGGTGGCAGCACCTTGAACTGGGAAACAGCATACAGGCTGGCATCAACAGTCTCATCCCTCGGGTCGATGCTGCGCAGGAACCGCCCCAGTTCTTCATCATACAGATATATCTCGATCCCCGCTTTTATCTCATCGGCAGCCGTGCTGTATTTCCCTGCAAGGTCATCATCCTCGTACAATCGTGCAAACCCGGCCGCACACTTCAGGGCCGCATAAACGGTCGAAGATGTATATGTATGAACTGCCCTATGCTCCTCCCATAAGTTGTAACTGGGTTTTGGAAGCCCGGTAGCAGGATCCCGGTACCTTGTCATGAACTCAGCAGCCGGCTTTACCATGGAATTATAGAGCTGGTCAATGGTCTCAATGCAACTGGTGGTCTTGTAGTGGTTCCACAGGGCTATGAGTATGAGGGCAGTACTATCCTCCTGTATTGGAAGCTGCACATGTCCCTCAGGAGTGAGCCAGGGCATCCAGCCGCTTGCCAGGGTACCTGTAGGATTGTACTTTTGCAGGAAATATCCATGCTCACTGATAAGGTCATGACAGTAATTGAAAAACTTATGCACAATTCCGGAATATTGTGCCATGTCCAGCGACATGGCAATGAATGCACTGTCCCGCGGCCACATATAACTGTATGAATCCATGTTGAACCGTTCAAGGATATCACTATCATTGGCAGCGATGATCGCACCATCATTGTCGATCTGCGAGCGTATGATAAGCAGGCTGTGTTTGAACAGATCTGCCACCTTCACTGGAAGGTTAAAAAAGTCATATTTTTCTTTATTCACCCATGAATGAAAGTACTGCCCGGTTTCGGCCATCATTAGTTCAGGAGTTCTTTCAAGGACAAGTTCATTGAGCCGCTTGACATCATAAAATGTTTTTCCGGCCGCTATCCAGTAATACAGTGTTTTTGTCTCACTGGGTGCAAGATGCTGGGAGAACCTGATAAAACTGTTCACTGCCCCTACCTGGATTGAGTTCATATTAAGCTCTGCCGAGCGTATTATACTGGATTCGTTCTCTCCTTTGGGGCCGATCTCATACTGGTCGAAGTGTGGTGAGCCATTGATGAGGAAATAGCGGGAGCGCTGGTAATGTATTATGGACTGCAATGCCGGATCATACACTCCTGTATCCCCCATAGGGTTCTCGTAAAGTGCAATGTCATGGGAGAAAAGCAGCTTCAGTTCGATATCCTCTGTGTCAGTGTTGGTTATTGCTATCCTGCGAATGAACACATTTTCGAAAGGATGCACGCATTCGTTAAACCTCAGATCAATATCGAGCCGGTCGTTGTGGTAATTGGAATCGGTTACCAATGTATCTTTCTTATAACCAAGCCTGTAGACCCAGTCATCTCCTATAAGGGATACCAATCCCAAGTTTTTCCCTTCGACCACCACTCCTACCCGGCAGTGGCGGCCGTTAACGTGGTTCTCATCCCCCACATGAGGAAAGTACATGTCCCGTATGCTTGCGTTCCTGTCAAGGTTCACCAGCAAGGACCCATTTCCGACTACAAGAGGTTTTGGCATTTTATCATAACCTTTAATGCATATCAGTGCTATAATATGTATAAATTATTGAATGATCGTTATTAAGTGATAATTGTTAAGTGATTGAAATCAGGGGTTTTTCAATTATATACAGTATATTAGTTCATATACTTTAGTAACTGCGAGCATTAGCGAGCAGTTAATTGTGCAGAATTCTGCACAGGAAATAGATAAATGGCAGCAAGACAGCACAAAATAAATGAGATGAGTGTGGGTTTTCTCTCGTATGAGTTCACACCAAAAATTTTTGGTGGGGTTGGGGTCCATGTGACCGAACTGGCAAGACATCTTGCAGAGAGTATCCGGCAAGTGCATGTGTTCACATCACATGTGGAAGGATTGGACTGCCAGAAGGCAGGAAGTGTGTTTGTGCACAGGTCATCTAAACCTTTAGTACCTGTATCGAACCGTTCCTATTATATGTTTGAAAGGATATTGAACAATTTCAATGTGCCAGGGATGATGGATAAACATCTTTCAAATAATAATAAACTTGACCTGCTGAATTCACAAGAAGAATTGATCCAGTTGGCTGCAACAGTAGTAAAAAATGACACCCACCTACCTTTGGTGATGACTGCGCACAATACCGATGTTAACAGGCCCAAGCCAGACAAGCTAAGCGTTGTTAGCAGGCAGAATGTGGTGGATAAGGTGGACAGGTTCAATGTAGAATCAAGATACATGCGAAGGGAACTTAACCAGACATTTGATATTACGTCACATGTTGAAGGATTGGACGGCCAGAAGGCAGGAAGTGCGTATGTTCCCAAGTCATCTAAACCTTTAGTAACTGCATCGAACTATTCCACTAAGGATTTTAAACGGGTAATGACCAATTTCAATGTGGCCGGGATGGTAAATAAATATCTTTCGAATGCAGAACTTGACCTGCTGCATTCACATGGAGGATTGATCCAGATGGCTGCAACAGAAGCTAAAAATGACACTGGACTGCCCCTGGTGATGACGGCTCATAGTACTGAGATCAACAGGCTCAAGCCTAACAGGCTGAGTGTTGTTATGGAGCAGAATGTAGTGGATAAGGTGGATATGTTCATTGCAGTATCGAGATACATGCGAAGGGAACTTAACCAGACCTTTGGTATCAATTACAATAAGATCACTGTCATACCGAACGGCGTGGACACTGCTGTCTTCAAGCACCAGGAGGCAGATGATATCCGCAGGAAATACATGCTTGATAACAGGTTTGTCGTGCTGTTCGTTGGAAGGGATGATCCGCAAAAGGGTGTGAAGTACCTGGTCAATGCTGTGAAGAAACTTGCCAGTCAGATACCTGAGATCATGCTTGTCATGGTCGGCCATCAGGATATTTATAATGATAAACATATCCTCTGCCTCCCGCGTGTTGGCAGGAGCGAACTTATCAAGTTACATTCCCTTTCCGACGTGTTCGTGCTGCCCAGTGTCTATGAGCCGTTCGGTATTGTCCTCCTGGAGGCCATGGCATGCGAGACACCGTGTATTGGAATCCGGACTGGCGGGATGCCTGATATCATAGACCATAACAGGACAGGTCTTCTTGTAGAGCCGAGGAGTGTTGAGGGTCTTTCAGAGGCGATCGACAGGTTATACCACGACCCAGAAAAACGTTACAAAATGGGCAAAAAAGGAAGGGAAAGAGTAATTTCATGTTTTGACTGGAAGGATATCTCGGCAAAGACCTTAGGAGTATACCGACAGGTGCTGCATTAGAACTGTTCCTTCCAGGTTTTTCGAGGAATATCCGGTGAAATCGAAATATGGTTTAGGTGGAAAGAAGCAATACATAGGTTACCAAAAGGGGACTATACAATTTACGTCATCCCTGGAAAGGTATTTCAATAGTGATCTATATATATTTCAGTGATAATATCAATTATCGGAGTGAAAATTATGGAATATCTAGGCATAACAATCACAGCTGATTCCACCAGTAAGGAGATCGTACCAATTGCAAAGGCAATCCATGAATTGTTGGGACTTCCCATCACCATGAGGACGCTGAACAAACTGGGTGTGAGGATTGAAAAAGGTAAAGTACTGGACTATGAATATACCGGACCTATTCTGGAAAAGTCACTTGAAACTAATTCAACCATCAAGTCCATCCCCAAGACTGGGGATTATTCCGGCATACCTGTAGCGGTGACCACTATTAAAAATGAAGACGGATATGGAATTGCTGCTATAGGAATTGTGGATGTGGTCGGTACTGTTGACCTGGGTGTTGCTTTTGGAGATTATCCTGAGATAGTCAACCAGGTAAGTGATATCCTGAAATCCAGGGTCTCCACGCCTTAATGCAGCGGGCAGTCAATCTATAGTTCCCATCTGTCATCTACAGGGAATTGTTCATTTATCCACATCAAGACACGCCCGGCATGTATGATATTATATTCCCTGGACAGTACTGGAACACCACTGAACACTCCCTCTCCCTTCAACATTACGATATTGAGGATATCCCTTCTGGTCTCTAGCTTATATTTCCTCAATATCCGGCCTATGGGGATGTCGGCCCGTATCAGGTCAGCTTTCATGCCCCCGGGCATCAGGTCTATGGGGGCAAGTGAGCGGGCGAACACATATGCCTTTCCCGAGACCTCAAGCACGACCTCCCTGTGGTTCACAGGGTCATTTTGCCTGATGCCCAGCAGTTTTGCCTCTGCTTCGGTGGCCTCTCCCACTTCCTGGATACTGGTCACAACATCTACCTGATGTTTTGTCATGACTTCCAGCAGGTATGTGACCGACCCGTCCGTTCCTGCACATATTCGCAGGGTGGTTGGGATATCAAGGGTTGTTAGCTTGTCCATGGGTCTGGGTTCCATCCTCACACCTGAATTTTGAAATGATTATTTCTGGATGTCTTTTTTCGCTTTGCTGACCCGCTGTTTTGCAGTATAGCCGGTGGCATTATCAAGGAAATTCCTGAACTTCTTGTTGGTTTCGAGTATCTCCTCGTCAGTGACGTTTGGGTTGGGCGTTGTGTCTACGCACAGTTTCTTATCTACAATACTGGCTTCGACTTGTTTAAGTGCGCCGTAACTGACGATGAGTTTTCCGTCCTCTTCGGTCACCGGGACCTGGAAACTGTCCTGCAATACTTCTTTTATGCGGTCCGTTTCAGGCTTGAATCCTCGCTTTAATTTGTATTCCTTAATTTATATCACCTTTATGTGTCTGTTGATTGCAGAATGATAAAATACTTTGCATTTTTTCGTAGAATATGATCTATCACCTGAAAGTTAATAACCACAAATGTGATTATACCATGCCTGTCTACATTTCTTCCAAATCAAACACTACGAATCCCTTCTCACGCAGGCGTTCCTTGCCTTTGATACTCTTTGCAGCAAGCCCGAAATGTTGTATCATAAGTATAATACTTTGCATACAACTATTTAAGAGTCATGAAATTATCCATGATCAGGCAAACAAAATATCATTCGGAAAAGAAATCTAAATACTCCATGATCAGGCCAATATGTGCACATTAACAGGGTGAAAAAGGATGCCGGGGGAAAATATAGATTGATTGAGAGTAAAGTATACTACTTATATATCAACAAAAATTTGTGAATAGGGAAAACGAGTTGCATTTACTGGAATCCAGGTATAAAAGTAATTCTCCTGAATTTATTGTAATTTACGTATCCACTTCAAATCCAAGGGTAATTTAAAAATTATTAGACAGGATTAACTGGATCGACAGGATATACCGCAACATTAATATCCTGTAAATCCGGTCAAAATACCATGCTTTTTGAAGTGGATACTAATTTACGACAGGAGAAGGGTTGGAAAAACCGAACTCATGTTAAAATTCCTGGAAAAGAACAAAAAGGCATGATTACCCTTCTTAAGATTATCGATAATCATCCATCATAAAATCATCAATTCTCATCTGTCCGCACCTCTTCATCACCCCTGTCCAAATCAAAAGTCTGCAATTTTTGGGCGATAGTTTTCCCATCAGGCAAGATGTTCTTATAACTCTCAGGCAGGGCGGGGCTGATGCTATAAGTAGATACACCGATGGGATGAACTGATGTCTTCAGGGCGTATTCCACAATTGTGCGCTTTTTGTTTTTACAGATAATAATGCCTATAGCGTCGTTTTCCTGGGGTAATTTCACAGTGTCATTCAGCAGATTAAGATAAAACTCCATTTTACCCTTGTATTCGGGTTTGAAATCACCTATCTTAAGCTCTATGGCCACAAGGCATTGCAGCTCGCGGTGGAAAAGCAACAGGTCAATAAAAAAATCTTCATCATCAACAGTCAACCTGAACTGATTGCCCAGAAACGCAAAACTGTAGCCCATCTCACAAAGGAAGTTCCGGATATTTTCTATAAGGGCATGCTCAAGCTGGCGTTCGGAGTGTTCATCAGCCAGTTCCATGAAATCAAAAGTATAATGGTCTTTCACTGCCAGTTTCGCCTGGTTCTTAATGGTGTCCGGCACAGTCTGGTCGAAATTGGTTTGATTGAGCAGATACTTTTCAAATGATTCGTTTTCAATTTGATGAATAAGCACTTTCTTGGTCCAGCCGAATTTTTTTGTAGCTATGATATAAAACTGGCGCTCCTGGATGTCTTTACATTTGCTCATTATTAGAATATGTTTTGTCCAGCTTATTTCTCCAACCAGTGGTTGGAGAATTTCATTGCCCTGATATTCCATGTAGAATTGGGACATATACCACAGATTTGTAGCTGAAAATCCACTAATATCAGGAAACTCTGCCTGAAGGTCTTTGGCAAGATTTTCCACCACTGATTTCCCCCACCCGGTTTGCTGTTGCTTTTCTATAATTGACTTTCCTATATCCCAGTACAGTTGAATTAACTCTACATTGACCGCCTTTAATGCTTCATATTGCGACTGGCGGATTCTGTTTTTAATGTCTTTTAAGAACGCCTGATATTCAGATGTTGTAATCATAATTTCAACCTGGTTTTATCTAAATTGCCCATAACCCCTACTTTTTTTATCTACTCTAAAAACCAGGAGTATGTCATCTTCTGGAATTAACCTGTAAAGCACCCTGAAATCTTAAATTCTGATCCTGTAAATATCCCTTTCCCATTTCAATTTCTTGAAAACTCTTTCTTTGCTGCCTTTCTCTAATTTTGATAGGAACTTCAGGGCTTTTGTTCCAAATTCTATCTTCATAAGTCAAGAATCCTTTCAGCATCCTTTAGAGATGTTGTTTTGCCTGTAGCATACTCTTCCATAGCTTCGTTTAAATCTGTTATCTCATCGTCGTTTAATATGAGCACATATTCAGGTAACATCTCTTCCATATTCTTCACTCTCTTATTTAATTTATCCATATCATGTTTCAGGAAAAGTAATTCTTCAACTTTTTATCGGTGGTTCCTAATATTTGAGGAATTTCGCCACTCATGATTTCTTCCACCTCATAAGATATGTTACTAACAAAAGCCCTGTGATTGCGAATACGGCTTCCAATCCGGGAGTTTTTTTTCTAGCACCGCAGGGTTAGGATCTTCCAGATATTTCAAGCCATCCGCATCCAGATCAACTCTGTAAGGATTAGTATTCATTTCTCTTTCCTTCTCATCGCTCCATCCGTCTCCGTCAGAATATATACCAACTGGAACTTCTTCAGTTGGTTTAATTTCTGTTTGCATTCCTTCGTAAAGCTCTTTGATTTCATCTTCTTCATCTTTTTATTTTCTTGCTATTTAAGTGAGAATGGCAGCTTTGAGGGCGCCCGATATGCAGCTTGTTCATTACATAGGACCTGATAAACTCAAGCTTACACAAAAAGGTGTGAGGGAATATCATCGTTTAGTATCAGAGCAATCATAAAGGCGATTTAACTTATTGATGCTGATTGCTACGCTCATATTAGGACTTTCCGCAATTGCGAGTTTGCTTAAATCACTTGGATTTTTATAATCTTTTTATCCTTCCTCCGCTAATAATAGTAAAATGCATAAACCAAAGGAGCATTTTGTGTTTGAAGAAATAATTGGGTAATTAAAATGGCTAAAATTCAAGACTTCATAAACAATCGGCATAAATACAAAGTAGACTTAACATACCAAAGACCGTCAGGGGCATGGTCTACTCAGGATAATCAATGCTTAATAGACAGCATTTTAAGGGGAGAACCAATACCAATATTTTTCCTAAACGAAAAGACTGACGAATACGTGTTTCATGTAGTTGATGGACAGCAAAGACTATCCGCAATAAAATTATTTTATGATAATAAGTTAAAATTAAACACGAAATTCTCTGGAGAAGGAATCCATGGAAAAACATTCAATGGTGAAAATCCGATTTCAGACGAACAAAGAGACCGTTTCCTTAATTATACGTTAAATTTCCATATTCTGGAAGATTATGATGATGAAAGGATTCGACTAATATTTTCCCGACTCCAAAGAGGAAAACCCCTTACTTTAGGAGAACGACTTAATGCAATGCCGGGAAATATTGTTTTATGTATGAGGGAAATTGCAAAACATCCTTTTATGGCCGAATCAATTGGCATTTCAAAAAAAAGATATGGAGCATATCCTGATGCTGCAAGGATTCTATTTTATGAAAAATATGGGCAAAAAGATTCCGGTACTTCTTCAATACTTTCATTTTTCGATGAAAAACATAACCTTTCCAAAGACTCAAAAGAGTACAGAAATGCACTAAAAATATTGAATTTCATACGGAATTGCTTTCCGGGAGAAGATTATCAGTTTTTAAGCAAACATGTATGGGTGTTCTCACTGTATACAATGGTACGGGAACTATTTCTATCGTATTCATTAATCGGAAAAGAAGACGACGTGAGAAAGTTTATTGAAGATTTCCACAATAAAGTGTATTCCGAGGACAGAAGAAGGTCAAATCCGACATATCAAAAATTCTATGATAATGTTCGTGGGGGTTGGTCTGAAAAGATAATCGCATTAAGGAGAAACATATTAATCCGAGAATTTCTTGATAAGCACCCCTTAGAAGAACTTGATGAGAAAAGGCAGATCTCTGATGAAGAGAAGATTGCGGCATTTGAGAAAAAAGATAACTGTGAGCTTTGTGGAGAATCATTTAAGGATTATAAGGAGCCAGAATATCATCATAAAAAGCGTTATGTTGATGGCGGAAAATCAGAATTAGATAATATTATGGTTTTATGTGAAAAGTGTCATACCAGAATACATGGAACAGAAAAAATTGAATTATCTACTGAAGATGAAACTGAAGAGAATGGAGAATAAACTAAAAAACATCACCATAAGTAGAATCTTTTGTGGAGCAAAAGGTAATATGTCCCGCAGGGACACGGAACTTCCCTCACGGTCTTCCAAGCAGGACAACTTCACCTGCCCTTAAGTCTGCTGGATATGTAATCATCAAGATTGCCTTGTGCTTTATTATAATAACAGACGGAAATATTTTGATAACTTCCTCTTTACTCAGAACAACAGGTAGTTTCCTGTCTTTCTACATGTCCTTTTTTGTAGTTTTATCCGTCCCCAATTTTAGCACCACGACTGTTATTCTGGTTCAAGCTATCAAAGGATGCACATAACGCCCATCCTTCCCGCAGTCACATACCCCTGATTTGAGTACCTAGGCCTGTAAATAATACTGTGCACAACGATTTTTTATCTTATCCGTCATCCAAATTGTATAATAGCTATTCAACCTACCGATTAAGCTACACTTATTACCAGCCGACGGCGTCAATATCATTTTGATAACCCTTCATGTACTTTTCAATACTTCTGTACCCAATTGAAATAAAACCATCGAATTTATTTTTATATTTAATCTATGCCTTAGTATTCTCCATTCCCCTAGTGGAAAAAACCACAAAACATCCCCCTGCCCAACACTCTCCTCATCTCCCCTTTACCCTGCGCCTCACAAGCGAATCCCTTGCCGCGATCTCCTCAAGCACAGCCTCGAACCCCTCATCCGGGGCTAGCAGCCTGTCAAGATACACCCCGGTAACACCCACCCTCGCCCTCCTGTTCAGCACCCTGATCCTCTCCTCAACAATATCCTGTCCCACCCCGACCTTCCTTGCAACCGAACCCGGCGGCAGGTCTGACAGCGGCGTTTCAACATGCCCATCCGGCATCGGTTCAATCAACATCAGTCGTTTATCAACACCAGGAACACGGTTATTGACCACATCCTCCAGCCCATCCGGCCCCAGTTGTCCACCAAAAGCATAGAAATCCAGTTCCCTGGTAGTGGGCTCAACCAGCGGGAACGTGACCATAGTATTCCCTGGCAGGTAGATATGGGCCTTGGCAAGCCCGCCCGGCGTGGCCTGTACCAGCTTCCTGCCAGTGATGCCGTGTTCATCCAGTGCCAGTTCCACCATGAACGACCTGACCACCCCCGGAATAATGATATCGATATCGCTGCCTTGTGATACATCACCCCTGGCAAGGCTGCCGTATACAAGGCTTTCAAATCCCGCATTCCCCAGGGAATACATTACACCGGCCGCCATTTGCCTGAAGTTCCCCAGCAGTTCCCACTGCCCTTCCTCATAAGTGACTGTTCTTTGGTGTCCCATGGTTGCGGTCTTGCGGCGCATTCAATACCCAGGATTGCCTTCAATCCTTATAAAACACAAAGTCTAAAATGTAAAGCCCCAATAATACAGGTACATGAAAATTATCTCAGTGACAGGTTACAAAAAATCCGGCAAGACCACCCTGGTTGAACATCTGGTACAAGAACTGGCCAAACGCGGCAGTGTGGGCACGGTAAAACATATGCCTGGTCATGACCTTAATCCCGATGGCACTGATACAAGAAGGTACATGGATGCCGGTGCCAGGGCAGTAATGGGTGTAACCCACTCAGGCACAGCAAAATTCATCCCTGGAACCGACCTTGGGAATGCCCTTGATGAACTGGCCAACAGCGGTATGGACTATGCAGTGGTCGAAGGGTTCAAGGACAGCCGCCTGCCAAAGATCGTACTGGGGGACCTGGAACTGCCAGATGAGGTGGCAAGGCTGGATAGTGGCGTTGACCTGCCAGAAAAAGTACTTACGAACCTGCTCGACATTATAGAGCATCAGCCTGAATACCATACCCTGGACTCCCTTATTATAAAAGTGCGTAATAACCCCAGGATCGCAGAAGCAGGAGCAATCGGAAGTTTTACAGGCATCGTAAGGGAAAAGACAGGGGATGTGGAAACAAAAAGCCTGGAATTCGAATCCTATGAAGAGGAAACTGGCAATAAGATTCGCCTCATCGAAACCGACCTGAAAGCATGTGAAGGCATCCTGGATGTCAGGATACACCACCGCGTGGGCAGGATAGAAGCAGGGCAGGATATATTGTATATCGTAGTTGCAGCCTCGCACAGGCAGCAGCTCTTCCAGGCCCTGTCAGATGCCATAGAACGGGTGAAGGCAGAGGTTCCCATCTGGAAAAAGGAACACACAACCACTGGCGAATTCTGGGTGCAGGACCATCCGTAAAAAGATTTACCACAAAAATTTTAAAAAATATAGCAAAATGCAAAATTAATATGGACACTGATTTCACAGATTACACTGATTTTCACAACAACTATTAATCTGTGTAATCAGTGTAATCTGTGTCTCAAAATTCCGAGCAATATGATCAATTACCATTTAATTTGAAAGGGATACGATTTATTCAATCTTAAACACCTTTATGGAAACGTGAAAAAAATATGACATTATTTGGTACCAATGGAGTAAGAGGGATAGTAAATTCTGAAATGACAGCAGACATGGCCCTGAACCTGGGAAAGAGCCTTGGCACATATATGCACAGGCACGGCCTTGGCAGCAGGGTGGCAGTGGGCAGGGATACCCGCATCTCAGGGGATATGCTAAAGTCAGCCGCCATAGCTGGACTGCTGTCCACGGGCCTGGAAGTGGTGGATGTGGATATTTTGCCCACACCTGCGCTGCAGTACTATGTACGTGATAAGACAGATGCGGGTGTGATGATAACCGCATCCCACAATCCAAGGGAATACAACGGACTGAAGATAGTAGCAGGCGACGGTACCGAGTTTTCAAGACAAGGCGAAGCAGAAGTGGAACAGATATACTATGCCGGTGAGTTCCATGCTGCACAGTGGAATGAGACTGGCAGTTTTTCCAGTGACCAGACAATCCTCAGGACATACATGGACGGGATCATCTCAAAGGTGGATGCCGGTACCATTAGCACAGCAGGTTTGACAGTGGTAGTGGACCCGGGCTGCGGGGCAGGATGCGGGGTGACACCCATTCTATTAAGGGAACTGGGCTGCAGGGTCATAACCCTGAATGCCCAGCCCGACGGCACATTTCCAGGCAGGGCACCCGAACCCACAAGAGAGGAACTGGGTGATTTGATGAACACTGTGAAAGCCGCCGGGGCCGACCTTGGCGTCGCCCATGACGGTGATGCGGACAGGGTGGCATTCGTGGATGAAAAAGGAGAGTTCCTTGACGAGGAAGACCTGCTGGCAATAATGGCAGGGCATGTGCTCGAAGGGAAAAAAGGCAGCGTGGTCACCCCTGTAAGTTCGTCGCTGAAGGTGCGGGATGTGACTGAGTCAATGGGTTGCGACCTCCTGTGGACAGCCATCGGAAGCATAGACGTGGCCCGTAAGATGATAGAAACGGGTGCGGTATTTGGTGGTGAGGGCAACGGCGGCCTTATCTTCCCTGAATTCCAGTACTGTCGGGACGGTGCAATGACCGCAGCCAGGATGCTTGAGATACTTGCAACAGGCAGGAAGCTTTCAGAGCTGAAACAGGGAATCCCTGAATACTACAATACAAAGAAAAAGATACATGTAAAGGACCCGAAACAGGTAGTTGAAATGCTATTGACCCAGGACCTGCACGAGGGTATCGGAAGTGCCGGAGATGTCGGGAGTGTAGGCGATGTCGGAGATGTCGGAGATGTCAAAGTGGACCGCACGGACGGGCTCAAGTTATGGTATCCGGACGGCTGGATACTGATCAGGCCCAGCGGAACTGAACCGCTGGTCAGGGTATATGCAGAATCCAGCACAGCCGGACGCACAGCCGAACTGGCAGGATATGGTACCAACCTTGTGGAAAAGGCCGCCCGGAAAGTACGGTAAGAGGAGGAGTAACAATATGGATGTAGTAACAAAATATTATGTTGAAACAGACCTGCCCATTAAAGAAGCAGCAGGTGCCATTGCAGCCGAGCAGTCAACTGGCACGTGGACAGAGGTCAGCACCTTAAAGGAAGGTGACCCTGCACACCGGCTGGATGGAAAGGTACTGAAAGCTGAAGGTACAACTGTGGAGATCGGATTCCCTGTGGAACTGTTCGAACCCGGCAATATACCACAGTACCTCTCTGTTATCGCCGGTAACCTGTTCGGCCTGGGCGCATTAAAGAATATCAGGCTTGTTGATGTGGAATTTCCAGACGAACTGGTAAAGGCACATTCAGGGCCGCGTTATGGTATCAAGCAAGCCCGCAACATCCTGGGCGTGCATGACCGTCCCCTGGTGGGTACGATCATAAAGCCAAAGGTTGGCCTGGATCCAAAGCAGACGGCACAGGTGGCATATAACGCTGCAATGGGCGGTCTTGACCTGATAAAGGATGATGAGACCCTGACAAACCAGCAGTTCTGTCCACTGGAAGAACGGCTGGCAAGGGTCATGGATATGCTCGACAAGGCAGAAAACCAGACCGGGCAGAAGGTGTTCTATGCAGTCAACGTGACCACAGGTGCCGCACAGATAGTGGACAGGGCACAAAAGGCAGTGGAACTGGGTGCCAATATGGTCATGGTGGACGTGCTGACATCAGGATTTGATGCACTGCAGGAACTGTCTGCCAACATCGATGTACCGATCCATGTGCACAGGACCATGCACGGTGCCATTACCCGTAACAAGAAGCACGGTATTTCCATGCTGGTAATATCAAAGCTGGTCAGGATGGCGGGTGGTACCAATCTTCATACCGGAAGCTACCATGGTAAGATGGATATTGATACTACAGAGAACGACCGATGCCGGGATGCCCTCAGGGGTGAGTGGTCAGGTCTTAAAGGTGTATTTCCGGTTGCCTCAGGCGGCTTAAGCCCGTTGAACGTAGCACCCAACCTGGACGGCTACGGTATGGACTGCATTGTACAGGCCGGCGGCGGCGTACACGGACACCCGGAAGGTACTACCTCCGGTGCCAGGGCTATGCGCCAGGCAGTGGATGCCTGGGTTAAAGGAACGCCTGTGAACGAATATGCCAAAAACCACCCTGAACTTGAAAAGGCGATTAAGAAATGGGGCTGATAGTATCCATTCAAGAAAATGGAAATTTCGGACAGGATAAACTGGATTGACAGGATACGATCCAATCCTGTAAATCCTGTAAATCCTGTCAAAAGATTTGATTGAAACTAAGAAAATTACCTATATCAATATCGAAATGCGTTTATAATTTCCTATACGTTTCAAAAAGTATGGCAAAATGCAAAATTAATATAGACACAGATTTCACAGATTACACTGATTTTCACAATTACTATTAATCTGTGTAATCAGTGTAATCTGTGTCTCAAAATTCCGAGCAATATGATCAATTACCATTTAATTTGAAAGGGATATGGCTGATATTTATATATCATATCATATCATTTCATAACCAGAATATAATTACCAATTCATGTTGAGGTGAACTAATTGACATGCCCCTATATATCAGGTGTCTGGTGCAAACTGGACCCAAAATTCCATAAGCCAAAGGCTGATGAAATAAAAGAGTACTGCTCCAGCGATGATAACTACATCAATTGTCCTATCTATGAAAAATACGCGAACATAGAAGGCAACGGCTGCATCTAAGAATGTCTTACTATTAATGACCACAACAGGATATGCCAGTGCTCCAGGCGCAGGTACGATAATTAATGCCATAGCTACCTGGAAAGGTTCAGCCTTCGGGATAGACCTGAAGACAAATGCAAAAGTCCGGCTAAATGGTGATGATAAGATCATCGGGACCATTAAAGAAGGGGGTGACCCCGGACTTATCGAACGATGCGTCGAACTGGTGTTTGAGCGTTTCTGTTACCAGGGCGGTGCCGCAGTAACAACTTCAAGCGAAATACCCATTGCGTCTGGCCTAAAAAGCAGCAGTGCGGCTGCCAATGCTGCAGTACTGGCAGCCCTGGATGCTATCGGTGAAAGTATGGAACCCATAGATGCCGCCCTTATCGGTGTACAGGCTGCAAAGGATGCAGGGGTCACCATTACCGGTGCTTTTGACGATGCAGCAGCATCGATGCTGGGCGGTGTGGTGGTCACAGACAACAGGTCGTCAACCTTGGTATTAAGGGAAGAACTGGATTCTGAAGTGATGATCTATGTACCCCGGACACAGGCATACAGCTCACAGACAGACGTGGGACGGTCAAGGCTGATCGCTCCCTGGGTGGATATGGCATACGAACTCTGCATCAAGGGCGAATATGGAAAAGCCATGACATTAAACGGTTTTTTGTACTGCAGTGCACTGGGATTTGACCCTGAACCCATGATGATGGCACTGGAAACAGGCATTGAAGGAGTGAGCCTGTCAGGCACCGGTCCCGCATATACAGCATTGGCGAGCAGGGATCAGGCCGGCGAACTGACTGATGCCTGGTCGGCACTGGATGGAAAGGTTATAAGGACAAAGATAAATAATAGCGGTGCAAAGATACAAAGGTAGTGGCCCTATGAAAGAACTTTCCATAATTAGAATAGAGATTGAAAACATTGACCGCGAGATTATCGGGTTAATAGGGAACAGGACTAACCTGGCAAAGGATGTACTTGAAGCAAAGAAACATGAAGGTCTTCCCATCAATGATGAGAAACAGAATCAGGCAGTCATGGAAAGAGTTGCAAATATCGCCACCGAATGCGGGCTTGATTCAGGTGAGGTTAAAAAAATCTTTGGAATACTTATTAAGATGAGTATCGAGCGCCAGCATGAGCTCAGTGGCGAGGGTAACCTACCGTAAAAAACTACAACCAGTATTGGTCGCAGCTATTTTATCAGGAATCTTATCAGGTCCCTGTCCAGCCGGCTTTCACGTTCGAACTTATCAATGATCTGTTCGTCAGATAATCCTTCAGCTCTTGCCGCTTTTACTTTCTCAAAGAATGCCGGGTTTATCTCATAGTACTCATTGATATCTTTCCTATGTCCCCATACATCTCCTTCCAGTAAAGCAACATTCTGCATTTTCAAGAACATCCTGGTGGAGTCTGAGATGGTTTTCATGAATGAACTGGCAACATGTATCGCCTTTAGTTTGGGGCACATGTTTGCCAGGATCATTATATCCTTATTTGACGGCCTGAATGTGAGGTGTATCATCTCTTCATTCTTGTTCAGCGTATCAATTTCATCCTTAGAACTTACTACTCTAATTTTCATTTAATTCACAAAATACTAAACATCTTTATAATATTTAAGCCTTTACACTTCGGAACAAATATAATACAACATTTAATTATTAAATATTGATTATTAAAAATGTTTCCATAATTGTATCAATCAGTGATATAAGTCATACCGCTACTGTCATGCACTGCAATAGTATATCCCTGATATCCCTGGCTGGAATAATCCCTGATGGGTTCCCAATCCTCAAATCCTTTAAGGTTTTCCAATAACCTGATCTCTTCAGTGATCTCTGCCAGAAGCCTACCTTTAAGCAGTTCGGCAAGCTTAATGGCCTTCCCCTCATTCATTGGTCGTCCCACCCCTCTGCATTCTGATACCATTATATCAGGTTTTGCGGCTCCATTTGTAAATGCCAGGAAGAACGGGTATGTGCGGCATATCCATGGTCTTTGCTGATATAACATGCAGGTATTGTCGTGCTGGATGAATTTACAATCCCCACTGCTGTGCCTGTTAAGTACCCATTCAAAACAATGGAGGATACCCTTGCCGTCTATGAACCGGGGTAATGATGGTTCACAAACCTCGTCCGGGGTCATTCCATGGGTGTCCATTACCAGCTGTATCTCATCCGGGAACAGGATGACTGTGTTATCACCAGACCCGGCACGACAGCATTCACCGCACCTCATGCAATCAAAACCTATTGAAACAAGCTGTTTGGCCATTTCATTGATACTTAGCTTCTCTGCCATGGATATTTTGACATTCAGGTCACTGACAGCATCCAATATATTGAATCTCATAATCGTATTCCAGTACGGACGGTTTACCGATAAAGTTAATACCTGATATGATCCTAATATATTTTTATATTATGCCGATATATTCAGGCATATTCCAATACAATATTCTGGTGTTATTATGAAACAAATAATCTTTATTTTCCTTATGTGCTTTATGTTAGCAGTATTTGTCCCTGGATGCCTGGAGACAAAAGTAGCAAGTCCTGCCTATGTTAACCAGGCAACGCTTGACAGCCTGGGCTGGACCATGTCAGGTGAACCTCAGGTAGAAAGCATGATCCAGATGGTCGGTGACGTTGAGATAGTTATGAACACTGCCACTGTCAATTACATTGATGAAGACCTTATGACAGACATTAACCGCCAGATAAGCGACCAGGGTGGTATTAAAGATCCAGGTAACAGTGAGGGGGATTTTTCTTCTTTGTTCATGACTACCAGAGTGGCTTTACCTGCAGGCATTACCTTACCCGAACAGGTGCTTACAGGGATAATTGATGCATCCATCCAGAATATGGGGCAGAAAAGTGAAATAAAGGAATTCTACCGGGTGGGTGAAGAGACTGTCACAATAAATACCGCATCCACTGTCCCGGCCAGATCATATGAGGGCTACATTGAAAGCGGTGATGGTGAAAATATAATGTTTAAAATCCGCGGAGTGATCACCTCCTGGGCTGATGAGGGCACCACTATCATTGTGTTAGGAGTAATACCTGCCGAGGATATGATTATAAAGGAATCCACAGACGTAATGAGTTCGGGAACCTTTACCATAACTATCAATGAAGAGCAGGAGTACCAGGATATCCTGGCATTAATTCAAAACATGAAATAAAACTTCTTTAGTATCCACTTCAAATCTAAGGGTAATTTAAAAATTATTAGACAGGATTAACAGGATCGACAGGATATACCGCAACGTCAACATCCTGTAAATCCAGTCAAAATAACATGCTTTTTGAAGTGGATACCTTCTTTACCTGATCTTTTTAGCGGCCAGCTTGATGGCAGCGATCAAGCTATCTCTTGGCATTATTGTAGCAACCGGTATGGTAAGCACTTTTTCTACGGTAGGACTGACGATGGGGGCACATACCAGTGCCGTGGCCCCATCCTGTTCTGCCTTTATGGCTGCCACGATCGCCTCTTCCATAGTCGTGGCCGAATATTCACGGATGGTTATCAGCCGGTTGTCTATCTGCATTTTTTTCTCAATGATACCATCAAGTACCGGCCTGGCCGCAATAACAGCTATGAACTCATTCTGTTCAGAACCTTCCAGTTTCTTTATGGTTTTCACGATCTCCCTTACGGTCTTCATGTTGGAATCCCTGTGGCCAGAGAGTATCTTATAGAGCGTACTGGCAGGTATTCCTGAAACTTTACTGAATTCTGCAGCAGTCATTCTCAGGTCATCCTTTATTACCCTGGATAAAGTTTCCTGGAACATCTCGTCTGATTCAAATGCTGCTTTGATAACTTTTTCGGCTGCGATCATTCCTATACCTATTTATTTCCAGTAACATTCAAGCGTTTATTAATACAATAGTATAATTTATCAATTTATTTAATACTTCTGTGTACAATACAGTCCATAATTGGAAATGGTTATATATATAGTATTCATGATTTTACATTAATAAATAATATAACCAAGTTACAGAGGTTTGGAAATGATAATACAACCATTAAAAATAATAGCCGCAATTCTAATAACCGGAATAATCCTTGTATCAGGATGTACCAGCACTCCTGTTCAAAAAGAAGATGAAACAACAGGATTGACCGAGCTCAGGTTCGGGTACCAGCCCAGTACACACCAGATCGCATACATGGCCGCAGATGCCAATGGCTGGTGGCTGGAAGACCTGGCACCATATGGAATTACATCCACCAGGGATTACCTGTTCCCGACCGGTGCTCCTGAAATGCAGGCCATGCTTGCAGGGGAGATCGATGTGGCTTATGTGGGTTCCACCCCACCACTTTCTGCAATAGACCAGGGACTTGAGGCAAAGATCGTAGCCGGGGCTCAGACACAGGGTTCTGACCTGGTGCTGGCAACTGACCTGCCCTATGAGTCCCCACAGGACCTTGTAGGTCTCAAGATAGCTACCTTCCCGCCCGGTACCCTGCAGGATACAGTACTCAGGAAATGGCTTCAGGATAATGATATTGACCCGAAGGAGGATGTGACCATTCTGGGTATGGGCGGTGCAAATGCCATAACTGCACTGGCTTCAGGTAATGTGGATGCCGTATTCCTGCCCCACCCCAATCCCACTATAATTGAGTCAGAAGGGTATGCCAGAGTAATAGTACAATCAGGTGAGATGTGGCCCAATCATGCATGCTGTGTAGTACTGGTCAGCCAGGAACTGATCGATGAGCACCCTGACATTGTTGAGCAGATTGTAAAGACCCATATCAAAGCCACCCAGTATATTATAGATAATCCTGATGAAGCTGCCCAAATATTTTCAGATGATATCGGAGTGTCTTATGACATCTCAAGCCAATCCATACAGGACTGGGACGGAGAGTGGGTTAGTGATCCTAACATTGAAATGGATACAGCACTGGAATATGCCAAAGTGCAGTATGACCTGGGATATACGGACAAACTGCTGACACAGGATGACCTGTTCGACCTGAGTTTCTACAATAAGGTTATAGCTGAGATGGGTGAAGAGTAAAGCTCTTCATCCATTAACTCCTTTTTTAGGTGCATGGGACAATTCCTGGATATAAGGAGACGGATACTTGAAATTACATCCGTAGCATCTGCTATCATCATATGGGAGATCATTGCAAGGATCATTAATAAAAAATATATCCTGCCCAGTTTTACAGAAGTAGTTACTGCTTTTATGGAACTTGCCAGCGGGGGTGAACTGTACAGGGATATGATTACCAGTCTTTACTTTTTTGCCATCGGGATGGGAGTAGCTATTGCAGTCGGTATACCCATAGGTATCATGATGGGATGGTTCAAGACCATTGATAAGGCAGTTGACCCGATCATTGAGATGATACGGCCTATCCCGCCACTGGCATGGATACCTTTTGCCATCCTGTGGTTCGGGCTTACACAATATGCCGCCGGATTTGTTATCTTTATTGGAGCGGTGTTCCCTATACTTGTGAACACCTACACAGGATTCAGGAACACACCAAGGGTTCTGGTGGAATCGGGAAAGGTACTGGGTTGTATCAAAAACAGGGACCTGATCTTCAGGATCGCCCTGCCTGCGGCCCTGCCTTCAATTGCAACCGGTGTTCGTGTGGGCATGGGAGTCGGCTGGATGTGTGTGGTGGCAGCAGAAATGTTCGCTGTAAGAACAGAAATGTTCGGTCTAAGTACATACGGCATTGGCTGGAAGATATGGCACTGGAACTCCCTGCAGCATATGGATAATGTGCTGACATATATGCTTGTACTTGGCTTTATCGCATTGGTGATCGACAGGCTTTTCAGGTATATCGTGCAGGAATGGTGGCTGAAATGGCAGACCGGGGTTGTTGTATAGAAGGATTATGCTATGCTTTCGATAAAAAACCTCAATAAAACGTACCATACCGAGGAAGGCGACGAGGTCGTTGCACTATCAGACATAAACCTTGATGTGGCTGATAAGGAATTCGTCTGCTTCATTGGTCCGTCCGGATGCGGGAAGACCACACTGTTAAGGATTACGGCAGGACTTGAGAAACCTGACAGCGGGACATTGACCGTGAACAATGAACCTATAACAGGACCCGGGCCTGACAGGGGCATGGTGTTCCAGGAATATTCATTGTTCCCGTGGAGGACGGTACTGAAGAATATCACCTTCAGTCTCGAATTGAAAAAAATACCGAAAAGTGAAAGGGAAAAAATCGCAAGAGACTTCCTGGAAGTTGTAGGGCTGTCAAAGTTCGCTGACAGCTATCCCCATGAACTGAGCGGGGGCATGAAACAGCGTGTGGCCATCGCCCGTGCACTGGTGAACGACCCTGATGTGCTGCTAATGGACGAACCTTTCGGGGCAGTTGATGCCCAGACCAGGAACAGACTGCAGCATGAATTGTTGAATATCTGGGAGAAGAAGAAAAAAACCGTGCTGTTCATTACCCATAGTGTGGATGAGGCCGTATTCCTTGCAGACAAGGTGGTTGTGTTCACGGCCCGGCCCGGCAGGGTAAAGGAAGTGATCAGTATCGACCTGCCCAGACCAAGAGAAAGGACCAGTTTTGAGGCGAATGCGGTCCGGGAACATTTATTGGCTTCACTGGGCGCAGAAATACAAGCTGCAATAGACTAATATATCCCAGGATAGTAATATTTTAATTCGTTTTTTATAAAAAAAATGGTGACTTTATGGAATTATCAGTTCAATCAATTGACATTAATGTAGGTAAACACAAGGTGGTATTAAACAACCAGGATGCAAGGGAACTGGGAGTAATGGCAGGGGACAGGGTCAGGCTCAAGGACCACGGATACCTCACTGCCATTGTCGATACTACTGATGACATGATAAGCCAGGGTACTATGGGGGCATATCATGAGGTCATGGAAATTATCGGCGGGACAGGTACCATTGAGATCACACCTGCCACAAAACCTGCATCTGTCGGAACTATTAAGAAAATAATGAATGCCCAGAAGATCAGCCGTGATGATATCTATGAACTGGTAAGTGATATCGTAAAAGAGAATCTCAGCGATGTTGAGCTGGCTGCATTCATAACAGCAACCCACATGAACTGCCTGCCTGCCCAGGAAACCGAATGGCTGACCAGGGCAATGATCGATACCGGTGAGAAGATCGAGTTCGATACTCACCCGATCATGGACAAGCACAGCATCGGGGGCGTACCAGGGAACAAGATATCACTGCTTATTGTACCCATAGTAGCAGCTGCCGGACTCCTGATACCCAAGACCAGCAGCCGGGCTATTACAGGTGCAGGAGGCACTGCTGACCTGATGGAAATACTTGCTCCTGTAGAATTCCCTGCAGATGAGATCAAATCCATGACAGAAAAGGTAGGCGGTGTCATCGTCTGGGGCGGTGCCACCAATATAGCGCCCGCTGATGATAAACTGATCAGGGTGGAATACCCGCTGTCGCTGGACCCAAGCTGCCAGCTGCTGGCCAGTATCATGGCCAAAAAAGGAGCAGTTGGTGCCGATTGTGTAGTCATAGATATTCCTACCGGGGCCGGAACCAAGATATTGAATGTGGAAGAGGGCAGGGCTATGGCCAGGGGTCTTATCGACCTTGGAGCCAGGCTGGGAATGCAGGTTGAATGTGCCATGACCTATGGTGCTTCGCCGATAGGCAGGGCAGTCGGCCCCGGACTGGAGGTAGTGGAGGCTCTTAAAGTGCTGGAAACTATGCAAGGTCCCAGCAGCCTTATCCAGAAAAGCGTGGGTCTTGCAGGTCTTATGCTTGAGATGGGCGGTGCCACTGGCAAGGGGGAGGGTCGGAACATGGCCTATGAGATCCTGAGATCAGGTAAAGCACTTGCGAAATTGCGCGAGATCATAGAGGTACAGGGCGGGAATCCTGATGTTACTGTAAGTGATATTCCTATCGGGGATAAAACGGCACAGATAGTAGCCCCGACCAACGGATATGTAGTAGAGTTCCATAATAAACGCATTGTTGAGATCGCCAGGCTGGCCGGTGCGCCCAATGATAAAGGGGCAGGGGTCCTGATCCATAAAAAGAAGGGTGAGACTGTTAAGAAAGACGAGCCCATACTGACGATCCATGCCGAAAAGGAATGGAAGCTTACCAATGCTGTCAACAGTGCAAAAAAAAATCTGCCTATTATAGTGGAAGGGATGTTGCTGGAAACCGTTCAGGATCATAGTGAAATATGATCCGGCTTCCAGGGATATTATCAAGTTTCCATATGGAGATATTATCAAATTTCCATATAGAGATGGGATCAGGCTTCCATATATTCTGTCATTCTCTTTGAATGCTGCTCGACCAGGGTTGTCTCCAGTTTGAATGAATAAAAAAATATGACCGAACCTTCCGGGACATCATCCCATAGGTGGGTGTCCACACATTCCTTCCCGAACTCTTTCACAAGGCCCTGGTATGTGGCAGCCTCTATCTTGTCCACGTTTATAGCAAAATCTTCAAGTTGCTTTTTCTGGCTGTTCTTTACCCTGTAAACGCCTTTATTGTAGAACAGAGGTGAAACAAATGTGCTGTTACCGTTCTGGAGCGTTTCGTCAATCCTGTAAGGATCCAACTCGATGATATTACCTATCCTGGATATGTCAAGCTTTTCCTCCACGCTGGTACCTCCATTGAAATAATGATCTATTCTTGTTATTCAAATTCAATAGTTTTACACAATATATAAAATCATGCATTTTTATCATGGTAACTTTAATTATCCAATACGTTGTATCTAATTATTGAAATGCAAAATTATAAGGGGCGAGATAATTACCATGTCTGAAAGGAAATATATAATAGAAACCAAGCGTTATATTGACGATAAAGGGAAAACGACCTTTGACAGCTGGACCACATCAGCCAAGGTCGTTGAAGTAAAACATGAAGATCAATACCTGGTATTCTTCCCGCTTGAAGGGGACAATGCAGGTAAAAAACATTATATCCCTTTCGCTAATATCCATATTGTACGTGAACTCTAATCTTTAATGGAATTACTTCCACTGTGGATCTTAGCTTTGGCTTTCTATTTTTTTCGTATTACCGGATCTCAGCTTAAGCTTTCTAATTGAGCCTCTGGCAAAACCCACATAACGTCTTTAAAATCACAAATTCTTCTTGTAATTAAAATTTACTTCTAAGCTCTTAGATTGACAAATTTCTGAAAGCATTTGGTGCCCTGATTAAGTCGTGTATCCACACTTTAAAAGCCGTCAATGCCGTAATTAAAGCCGCAATGTTTTAAACCGAAACAAAATTCAGTGAAAGGGGATGAAAGTCTTGCTTGATGGATTCTGGGCTGGATCAGCTATATACTGATCACCTATTTTCACTGAGTCTATCCATATGTCCTGTTCCGGGTCATAGAATTTGTCATCCTGTAGATAATCCGGTGCCATATTCACACTCAGCGTCACATTCTCCTCCCAGTAGGCAAGATCATCCTTCCCGAAATGCGACTCGTCCGGCCTTACATGCTCAGCCCAATAGGAAAACACAGCGCAGACTTTAACAGACTGGCACCGTTCTTATTAGCTTCCCGCACATCGTCTGCCGAATGTTCCCTGTCGCAGCCATCGGCAGGGCACCCGGAATCACTTTTTATTCAGTTCCTTCTCCCCAACAACACAAGCGCAATCCCCAGCAGCGCACCCGTCACCCCGAACCCTGGTGACCCCTGGAACGGGGGCTGGTCAGTGGATGAGGGGTCGGCGGTGGTGCGGGTGGGAGACGCAGCGCAGTATATCAGGCCCCTCCGGGCTTGGAACAAAAACCCACGGCCTGTGCCCGGTTGTTCTGCATGCAGGCGGCAGCCTGGGGAAGGGGGGTTGCTGCCGTCGGCGGGCATGGCTGCATAAATATAATTTTCATGTGATTTATTAAACAGCAGATAAACGCAAATGAACGCAGATTTGCGACATTGTATCTGCGTTTATCCGCGTTCATCTGCGGTTAATTTTTATAGATTGTTATGCAGCAAACTATAATTCAGATTGGCGTATGTGCTGTGTATCTACACAAATCGTCTGTTAAATATACCAACTTATTTCTTGGCAGTTCCTAAGGGAACAGTCCCAGCATCTTGATCGCCTCGGCAACCCTGCTCACCCCGATTGCAAGGCTGGTATCCCGCATATTCAGTCCCTTCTCCTCTTTCGCATCCCATACATTCCTGAATGATGATACCAGCTTTGCCTCAAGCTGTTGGTTAACCTCTGTCAGGCTCCAGTGCTGTCGGTTGATATTCTGCACCCATTCAAGATAGCTCACCATGACACCGCCTGAGTTTGCAAGAATATCAGGCACAAGTAATATCCCGTTATTATCAAGTATCTCGTCTGCCTCGGTCGTGGTGGGATTATTGGCACCTTCAACGATCACCTTCGCTTTGATATTTCCTGCATTCTTCATTGTGATCTGGTGCCCCAGTGCAGCAGGTACAAGAAAGTCGCATTCCAGTTCAAGGAGTTCTTCATTGGTCAGCTTTTCGCTTCCCTGGAAGCCCTCAACCGAACCAGTTTCTAATTTATGGGCAAAAACCTTACTGGGGTTTAGACCGTCAGGATCAAATATAGCGCCTCTTGAATCACTTACTCCGATAATCCTGCAACCCATACTGTATAACGTCATTGCAGCGTTAACACCCACATTTCCGAAACCCTGTATCACAACAGTTGAACCCTTTAGTTTCATACCCAGGATCTTTGCAGTTTCCCTTAAGATTATTGCCGCGCCCCGTCCGGTAGCCTCAGCACGTCCTTCGCTTCCTCCCAACCCGATAGGTTTGCCGGTCACCACTTCAGGAACAGAGTATCCCTGTATGACACTATATGTATCCATCATCCATGCCATGGTCTGGGCATCTGTATACATATCAGGCGCAGGCACATCCCTGTAGGGACCGATGAACTGGGATATCATGGTAGTGTAGCGCCTGGTTATGTGTTCCTTCTCACCAATGGACATTTCTTTTGTATTGCAGACGATGCCGCCCTTTGCGCCGCCGTAAGGTATATCGATGAGCGCGCATTTCCATGTCATCCCCATTGCCAGGGATTTTACTTCATCCATGGATACTTCATGATGATACCTGATACCGCCCTTATAGGGTCCCCTGGCATCGTTATGCTGGACGCGGTATCCGGTGAATACTTCGATCTCCCCATTATCCTTTTTAATTGGCAGGGAGACGGTATGTATCATTTTATGACTGATAAGTATCTCATATAGCCCGGGCTCCATATCCATCTGTGCTGCGCATATCTTAATCTGCCCGCAGGCATTATCGTAAGGATTCTTCGTATCTCCACTCATAATATAACCTCAATGATAACCTCAAATATTGTTTATGACTTTAGTGAAATTACTATAATACCTTTTTGATTAGCAGGGCATTGGGCTCGAAAGGAAGGATAAGTGAATTTTTTCCCAACGCCGGTCTTTACTATAATTATAGAGGCTGTCCAACAATTACGGTCACATCAAACGTTGCAGTACAAATAACCACCAGACTACATTGATTTCCGCCTTTTTTTGCCACAGAGCACACAGAGAGCACAGAGTTTATCTTCTCTGTGTCCTCGGTGCTCTCTGTGGCTATCATTTTGTATGGGATTTTGAATTAATGGACAGCCTCTATATTGGGAAAAACTTATTTGTTTATCTGTAGTAATGCTATCTATAAAATCTAATTTCTTGAGTTGGAAATATGATTAAATATTATGGCAAATGTGGTAAAGCATGTGAAATATGCATGTATCATGGTCTTGTTTGTAAGGGTTGCTTTATTGAGAATGAAAATTATCCAGATACTGTCAACTGTGTAATCTATAAATGTGCTACTGATAAAGACATCCAATCATGTCTTAGTTGTCTCGAACATCCATGCGATCTTATTAAGAGCCTCCCGAGGGATTATTGTCCCGTACATGTCAAGAATTTTCTAAAAGATACATGAAAAAAAAATGAACAAAAGGTAGATTAAATAAATATATGGGTTTTGCAATTCGTGAAAAGAACGTAAATAACAGTGTTATTTTGGATTTAGGAGATATTTAATAAGTGTTATAGGTAGGTTAAGTAGTGTGCACTAAGTCTGATTAACAGGGAAGGGATATTACTCCATTTGAGTCTGCCTGGCTACACAGAACCTGCAAAGGGCTTCATCATTATCTTTCTGCTTGTCCTTCACAGGGCAGTAATAATGATCCCCGATCTTTTCCACAAAAAATCCACCTGGGAAAGGCGTACCTTCAGGATGGGGCGGTGTTTTGGTTATGAAGATATTGTAAAGAGCACATAAATGGTACAGCACAGTCATATCATGTGCCTGGGAAGTGTCTTTCGTATCAATATTATCAAGTTTTTCCTGGAAACTTCTGATGAATTCAATAAACTGTTCCTTATCAAGTATCTGATTATAGGAATGTGTTTTAGCAATAATTTCTTTAAAATTTGAAATAAGTTGTTCAGCCATCTTTTCCCTGAACACTTTTTTATATTTTGGGGGGAGATACTTACATTCCTTCTCCAATTGGACCTGTATTTTCATCAGGTCAAAAACAGTATATGCCGAGAGTTCTTTATTAAGTTTTGATAGCAAGGTCTGCTGGTCATGCACAGATTCACTTAGTTCATGGACACTTTCCAGTTTCTTGAATGAAGACGCTGCCATAATAATACATCAACCTTTACGCTTCAGTATTTCAATTTCACAATCCGGCTTTCCCACATATACCTCGTTTGCATTAAGGAAAATGCCGTGTTCGACCACTCCGGTACAACCTGATAATTCCCTGGCAAGCTGTTCAGGGTCATTGATCTTACCAAAATCGGCATCCACCACGAAATTACCGTTATCAGTGATCACAGGTCCGTCTTTATGCACCGCCATACGTAACACTGGCTTGCCTTTTAATTCCCTGACCTGGCACTTGACCAGTTCCAGGGCCTGCGGCATGACTTCCAGGGGTACATAGTGGTCCAACACTTCAACCACTTTGGTCAGGTCCACAAGTACCACGAACCGCCTGGCTGAAGCTGCGATGATCTTTTCATTGGTATGGGCGGCACCCCCACCTTTAATTACACACAGGTTCGCATCAACCTGGTCCGCACCGTCGATTGCAATATCCACAACCGGGTCCTGTGCAAGTGAGGTAAGCGGTATGCCATGCTCAATTGCCAGCATTTGTGACTGGTATGAGGTAGGAACACCTCTTATGTCCAATCCCTGTTTTACTCTGTGTCCAAGTGATTCAATTGCAAAAGCAGTGGTAGATCCTGTGCCAAGACCCACTACCATTTTGTCCCTGACAAGATCTGCAGCAGATTCACCAACAGCTTTTTTCTCACTTGTATTGGATTTTTCAGTTCTGTCCTTCATTTGAATTGACATTAAACCCTAATGTTCCAAGTATCTTTTGGAATATCCCACTTTTCCTGGTATCAGGTATAAATTCAACTCCTGTAAGTTGTGCTGCCAGTTTCCTGATGGCAATAGATGCCGGTGAATCAGGATTTGAAATTACCAGGGGAATCTTATCCAGAGCAGCTTTATGCACATTGATATCATCGGGAATTACAGCAAGTATCTTTAATTCCATGGTCTTTCCAAACGATTCTATTGCTCCATTTTCATCAGATATATTAGTGCGGTTCAAAATCGCACCGTCGATGACCATATCTATTGACTCTGCGATGAGTCGCATTCGCAGAGCATCTGCCGTAGATATTAGATCTGGAGTGGAAATGATGATAACGTGATCTACTTCAGGTAATAACAAGACAACATCTTCATTTAAGCCTACAGGGGCATCTATCAATATATAATCTGCCTTCTCCTTCAGGTTGTCCAGTACATCTATCATACGAGAGGGATCAGCTGCCTGATATCCTTCGATACTTTCCCCGCCTGGAATGAACTTCAATCCGTGGGGTCCTTCATAGATGGCTTTTTCTATAGGTTCACTGCCGGCAAGGACGTCATGAATAGTAATTGGTGCATTGATCATACCAAAAACAAGTCCCAGATTCGGCATTGCCAGATCAGCATCAATTACGATGATCTCTTTCCCTGACATTGCAATTGAGGTTGCAAGATTTGAGAAAACTGTGGTTTTTCCCACTCCACCCTTTCCGGATAATATAAGATAAATTTCAGCACTCATAATACTCATCATGTCCAAGGGAAATCTTTTATAAATTAAACATCATAACAAGTATATAAACATGTATGATATTGTAAAGATGAGGTTATAATCATGAATGATTTTGTTGATCAATCTAAAGTATTTTTTAGATGTGCTGTTTGTGAATTTGAATTCCAGGCGGACCCGAACTTCATTCCGATCAAATGTCCACAATGCGGCAATGAAGATAATTATCGAGTTTGAATGTCAATAAATTATTATTATGAGCAAGACGACTTCAGGAAGAAAAAAGGTATTTCCACGAAAATCCAGGATAAATCCCTTTAACGATACCCGTGGCCAGATCAGTCTGGATTTTATTTCAGGTATTGTTATTTTCATGGTCACTTTCCTGTTCTTGTTCCAGACACTAACCAGTCTGTTTGTTCCTTTCCAGTCAAGCTCTGATGAAGTCAAGTCAATGTCTGACCGGGTTGCAATAACACTGGCAGAAAGTACAAATGGTCTTGCCAATAGTCCTACTGACAACAATATAATTTCCCTTAAAAGGGCCGGGGAACTTAATTATTGTATGAACACAACCACGCTTTATGATGATATGCGAGAGGATCTGGGCCTAAGTAGCGAGACAACATCGTATGACCTGAACGTTTCCCTGTACAACCTTGATAGATCCATGTATCGCGATTTATCAAATAATGTTGTGTTGAACAACGGCCCGGTACTTCCGCAGAATGTCAATGTTGCCCAGACAGTACGCATAGTATATGTAGAACAGGATGATGAGTTTGCGTTATTGTTTGTCAGGGTGTGGTAGAATGATCCCGGGAGTACAGGCTATACTAAAAGATAACACCGGGCAGATGTATACCCTGGAAGGCGCAGCTACCGCTATTATGATTGTCTTTCTTGTAGTTTTTATCGTGCAGGCATCGCCCCTTACTCCTCTCACATCATCAGCATCCCACCAGCAGGTAGAATCACAAATAGAGACCTCTGGCAGTGACCTCCTGATCGTGCTGGACTATGTACCTGAAGGTGAGACGAATTCGCCCTTAAAGAAAGCTTTGGTAGACTGGACTGGTGTGGAATTTGACGGTCAGTCATCAACATACCCTAACTCTGTCTATGACCTGACATCTGTATTTAACAGGGCGTTATTGGCTGACGGAACTGCTTATAATCTGGTAGTAGCTTACCAGAACGATAACAAAAAATGGGATTCAAGGGCCATGTTGTGGAACGGACGCCCTTCCGATAATGCAGTACTTGTCTCAAGAAAGGTCGTTATCCATGACGAAGACGCTATTAGTGCCTCCTTTATCCCTGACCTTTCTCCGAATTCCAGTTTTTACAATATCCTTGATGTAAGATTGACACTCTGGCGGATGTAAGAATGAAAGATCACAGCAATGCCAAAAAGGAATCAGAAAGATCCAATGCCCAGTTGATCCTGCTTTCAGGATTTATGATCATGATAGGCACACTTACATTCATGGTACTGTTGAATAACCTGATCCTTACTGCCAACTTGCCGGCAGCGGGGCTTGATATATCAAAACAGGATATCACAGAGTTTCGAAGCCTGACAATCCGGGAAGTGAATTACGCCACCGAAGATACACTGATCTACAGCGATGCTTACGATATTAACAACGAGACATTGCTAAGAGAGTATTTCCTTAACTACACTAATGATTTTGGCGAGATTATAAGCCGGGTATATGCAACCAGGGGGACGTCAGCAGAACTGGTAGTGAATAATGTCACATTCACGTCATCTGTTACAAACCGTACCATCACAGTACAGCACTTCAAGCAGCAACCACACTTCTTCCCCAACATGTCACTAATTATACCAATGGACAAACACCAGAATAATACACTCCAGGCATACCGGTTTGTTTGGAATGTTGTGGACAATACCAGTATCCCTGTTTTTGCTGTGCTGCAAAACCCTGTGAACATGACCAACATATCATCAGATTTGCCAAATATGACAAATATATCCTACGATGATTTTTACCTGAACCTGACCACAGACGATATTGCCCGACCAAATCTTGGACCGGGCAATGTTATTAATAGAACGTATTCCGGGGGAGTATTTATACTGGATGTAAAGGACCTTAATACTTCAACGAATGACTGGATATATAACGAATCCCAAAATTTTACTCCGGTGATAACCATCCACGGCTTAAGGATGGAGGGGGGTAAATTCCTGCAAAGTACAACTGCAATGACAGGTATCCCCAGTGTAGCCGTATATCCTGATAATGTTACTTTGAATCCCATCTATCAATATTACCAGGATATGCAGATTCCATACACCCTTTTGAACGATTCCGATATCCTGGCAGGCAACCTTACACTTGAGAATTACAGTGTTCTACTTATCCATTATAATATGAGCACCGTTGATGTCAATATAACCAGGGAGATAGTCAACTGGACTGCCGATGGTGGTGTGCTCTATGCAGAATGCATCGGTGCAATCAGCATGGATGCTGCAGTGGAAGCTGTTGATAATAATACTGCGCATTCATGGTACGGATTCATTGGAATAAACGAGACCAATGTCAGTAATATTCCCGCTTCAATAACTTCTGAAATTCCAAATGGTCCTTTCGTTAAACTGGTCAATAGTTCGTCTATATTGAATGATGCGCCGCCCATGCCGGTGGCAGGACTTGTCGACAATGGTGCATCATTTAATCCAATCTCACAGACAAACAACACCAGTGGAATGTACGGTCCATCCCTTGGTCATTCTTTAACGGGTCCTCCCTGGTCTGGTGTTGAAGGACTGGCATTTACGCTTTACAATAGCACCAGTGCAGTGAATCCTGATACTAACATTATTGGCTATGCGGCCTATCCCAACGGCAGCCAGATCATATTTGATGACAACGGGGATAACGAATCCGAGCACCATCTCATCTTTGTGGAAGCACCATTCGATAACGGCAGGGTGATCTACATGGCAGGTCGTGCCCTATCTGAGAGGGGTATACACGCTGAGCGTATAGCGGCCGGGATATTCTTTTCAAGCGTATCACGTGAAGAACTTGCCCTTGAGGCTACCAATGTCAATGTCACAATTACCTATTCAGACGGAAGGGCAGATTTTGAGGATACATTCCTGATAACAATATGAGGTGAGTTCCATGCGCATGATAAACGATGAACAGGCTGTAACCGTGACCATTGAGACTATACTCCTGTTCTCGATCACAGTAATGCTGCTGGGGATGGTGTTACTGTCTTTCCAGAGTATAAATGAACAGGCAAGTGAGACTGTAATGAGGGAAATGTATGGAAGTATCGGGAACGATATTGCCTCTAAGATACTTGACATGGATAAAGAGGTCAAAGCAAGCTTATCCCAGGGATCGATAGTCAGCATTGAGAATGAAATTGACTTATATCCCACAGTAGCCAACAAACCGTATTTAGTGGAACTGGATAAAGGCAATGTTATTGTCCAGACAATAGGCAGTCCGGAAGTTACTGTAAAAGTCCCCTTTAATCCCGATATCAATGTCGTGCCGGGGAGCTCATTATACAGCACAACTGGCGAACATGTAATTATATATGACGCTAACGGCCAGATAATGTTCAAAAATAGCGGCGTGGCTGCAACAGTTGATAACCAATGGCCCGAGGTTGCTATCGTCTATCCTTTTTCAATGTCAACGATAGATAATACAACAGAAATAAAAGTGAATGTATGGGATGACATAGAGGTTGCCAAAGTAGAATATTATATTGATGGGAATTATGAAACCTACAAAGCCTTTCCATTTACATGGAAATGGGATACTACAACTATTTCAGATGGAACCTATACAATAACGGCCCTGGCTTACGACAGGGCAGGTCATTATAGCTATGAAACAAACACCTACATCGTGGACAATGGTCTGGACCTGGAGGCTCCTACAGGAGAGATAATCTCTCCTGCCAATGGTTCATCAACAGATTTTAACCCGCCAACAATAAAAGCTGTTGTCAGTGATAACATAGCTATCGATAATAGTTCCATCGAGTTGTGGCTTGACTCAGTTGATGTTACTGCAAATGCAACTATTACAAACACTACTATACGTGAATATACAATTGAATATATCCCACCTGCCAACTTAACAGAAAGTACATATGATGTTGAACTGTATGCAGAGGAGTTATTTTATGGGTCCGGCAACTCATTGAACAAGAATGTCACTCTAAGGTGGAACTTTACGATAGAAGCGATACCAAATACTGCCGATCCCACTGCTAATTTCAATTTCCCGTTAAGGGATGATCATCTTGTTGCTGGTGAGTATATCACTGTTTCATATGATGCAAGTGATACTGATTCAGGTATCGATTACCTGATAATAAATGTGACCTATAATCAATCAAATGTTTCCGAAAGAAGGGAAAACGTGTCAATGTACCCGACAGTGATATATTCGGTCAGCAGTTCGTGGCAGTTCTTAGAGGTGTATGAACTGGGTAAAACATATACGTATAACTTCACAGTATATGACAGGGCAGGAAACAGTTATAATCCGGGACAGATGGGGCCATTTACCGTATTGACTGGTGAGGCAAGTCACCTCATAGTAAATTATAGTGATTTCAACACAGATAGTAAAGAGGTTGAGTTCTATATTCATAGCAGTGGTCCGGATATTGATATTGATGGCATGGATGTAACATTTTCACAAGGAAAACTGGAGGAGATTTACTTCGGAGGAGTATTACATGCAAGCCCGAGTGCGGTTAAACCACTTGCTGAGGTAACATTTGCCAACTATCGCGTTCCAACCACAGATACGTCTTTAAAATTGGTATTTTCATTCGTTTTCCTGGCTGCTGATGATCCATTGTTTATCACGATCTACTTTAAAGATGGGACTTCAAAAAATCTTGATATAATTCTTAATCCGACACCTTGACCAAGAGGAGTACAAATTGAAAAATCTTACCATATCCGAAACTGCAGTTTCAGAAGCCCTTGGATTTATACTTACTCTTGGGATTTTACTTATGGCCTCAGGGATAGTCTATTTTGGTGGAATTTCTATTCTCCAGAATTCAATGGATGCGTCGCATTTCCAGGAGATGGAGGAGAGTTTTTTACTCCTTGGCCAGAACATGAACGAGGTTGCATATGAGAGGGCACCGATCAGGACCACCGAATTGAAGATATTCCAGGGTTCCATGAGCATCCAGCATGATAGTCACATGCGGGTGGTGGTAAACGGTACTAATGTTACATATTACATGGGGTCAGTAGAGTATTATCTGGACGACCAGGTAATTGCCTATGAAAATGGCGGTATCTGGACAAAATACAAAAATGATGAAACTATCATGAGGTCAAAGCCCAACATCAATCATGCCAATATTACTACAATACCAATAGTGGAATTACTGGGCTCCTATTCAAAAGGCGGTGAAGGGACTGTAAGGATACGTGCCAGCCATAGCGACTCTTCTTCAATAAATTTTATTAATTCCACAGGTTTTAATACTACCCTAATTATTACCAGCAATTATTACAAAGGCTGGGAGTCATACCTGAAAGATGATGTTGGTGCCAAAGACATTGTTGTGAATGATTCAAACCGGACAGTGACAGCAAACCTTACGGCATCATATATTTACATTGATGTAAATAGACTGGATATGGAGATATTCTAATCATGGGAAAGCGCCTTGAACTTTCGGAAGATGCAGTATCAGAAGTGGTCGGCTACACACTATTGCTGGGAATAATTGTGGTGGCAATAGGAATTATTTCAATGACTGCATTACCTGTCATCCAGGATGCAAAGGAAAAAGCATATCTCAAGAACATGGAACAGGGGTTTACTGTGCTCGATTCCAAAGCCAGTCTGGTGTCTATTGGCAAACAACCCACACAGATAGTCCAGATGTATACACAGGCAGGTGGTATTACTGTTAATGATTCGAGTTTAAGCCGAATTAAAGTAACCTTCACAAATGGCACAACAACATATGTTGTGTATGATGAATCCATGGGAACAATCCAGTACCAGCTCGGCGATAACAAGATAGCCTATGAGGGCGGTGGTGTGTTCAGGAAATATCCGGGTGAGGGTGACCCTGTCATAATCACACCACCCGAGTTCCATTATAACGGGGAGACCCTTACGCTGCCTATTATCAGGGTCAACAGCAACCAGTCAGTGGGCGGGACCGGTGTTGTCACCTTAAGACTTGTGTCCGAACAAACATCGAATGTCTTGTTTCCAAATCCGTATGACAACCCGGAATATACCAATCCGTTATTATTGGGCAAACAGATCAATGTGGTCATCAAATCCGATTATTACAAGGCATGGGCCAAGTATATCGAGGAAAGGACTGAGGCTAGTGTAAATATAGATGATGACAATAAAGAAGTAAAGGTTTCATTGAATACGAAGCCCAACGACCAGCCAAATGATCTTAGTCCTCCTATTGATATTTACGGGTTTAATGTCGAAAATGAGTCTGCTTTACATAATCTTAATATGACCCTCGCCGACGGTACTTCCAATTTTAAATTGATGATGACTACTTCACAAACAAGTACTGAGCCTTATTTTGAGTTCTCTGCTGAAAAATCCGGAGGTGAAGGTGATCTTGGTGTAACTATTGTGTTAAATTATTGGGATAACAGTAAAAGGGAAAGTTGGAAATGGGATGTTCAATCACTAAAAGACGCCCAGGATAATTTTAATATTGATTTTCTAAATAACGATGTAAGTGTACAGTATATATCACCGACTCAATCATGGACATGGGCTAACGAAACAAATTGTAGTGGTTATTATAACAACGGTAATACAATTTCGTGTGGTGGCCAGAAAGTCTTCCAGCATTATATGTCAATAGTGGGACCTACATTTTCGTTTTATCCGTGCCCTTCTCCGCATTGGGATGGATTTGATCAAGATAGTTCCACATATGTCCTCTACTACGAGGTCATGCCCCCGCGTATCACATACCTGCACATAGTGGAACACAAGATGCAGGTTAATGTATAATAATGCGTCATTTCACGAAGCCTTTGTGCAAAAAAAAGCAAATAAGGGATATAGCGTTTATGCGATATCCCTTGAGGTATCTATCTGGATACCCTCACCTATCTTGAACTTGATCATCTCTGCAGTTGGTGTCATACCTCTTATCTTTGGTATTGAGAGTTTACTTATGATCTTGTCACCGGTTTTTTCAAGGTCCACGTCGAAAATGGCATCACATGTATTAACGATCTCATTTTCCAGCTTCTGGTCGTGAGAATCCTTCAGTGAATAAAGGAATGTCAGACCACCAGTTTCCTTGGTGGTTTCATAAATAATATTCATCAATCTCCTGATTATACCGGAGTTCAAATTGAGGTTCATAAAGAAAGTGAATGTATCAACGATTATGTTAATTTCACCATCGGTTTCCTCAGAAAGGATTGACTTGAGATTATATTCCATGAATTCGACTATTTTGGCATCCATAAACCCATTACCCCCAATATCGATCATTTCGCCTTGTGGAGACATGAAATAAGATCCATAAACATCAACAAAAACAATCTGGGATGTATCGAAGTTCATATTTGCGATATCCTGCTGTACATACTTAGGACGTCTTTCTGTACAGAAATAATAAGTCTTACGTGATTGGGTAAATTGGTATAGAAATACTTCAGACATGGACTTGGTGGTAGCCGAAATATAGACCACTGAACCACCCGGGATGCCCCCTCCAATGCTCCTGTCAAGGACATATATCCCACTGGAAAGGATTTCAGGGGCAAGATGTGGTGGGGTAGTTTCCGGTTCTATGAATGTCCTCGTTTCTTCTCCAGTCTCAAGAACGGTCTCTGTTTCCGCTTCAATCTGGTCTGTTTTCCCGGCAGATGATAAAATTATATCGTCATCTAATATATCATCAATACTACTATCAAAAATAATGTCATTGCCACTTGATAGAATATCATCCACGCTAGACATTGTAAGAATCTCCGGTCAGATATAGTATTTAACTATAATATATTTATAAA
>Ga0255456_1007_pt1 | contig 44964 bp, 42 predicted proteins | sample ANMaggQLBNCT01C7_FD_182646 | JGI IMG/M metagenome (GOLD analysis project Ga0255456, IMG submission 182646) | Sediment cell enrichment communities from methane seep in Santa Monica Basin, California, United Staets - ANME aggregate JGI... | ecosystem: Environmental > Aquatic > Marine > Cold seeps >...
ACACATACTTTCCATATTTTTTAATATGAAACAAACAGAAAAATTTTCTGCCATCGTGCACAAAGAAGATGACTGGTATGTATCGTGGTGTCCTGATATAGACATTGCAAGTCAGGGAAAAACAGTTGAAGAAGCCGTTGCAAACTTAAAAGAAGCCGTGGAACTATATTTGGAAGATGAGGATGTATCGGTGCCACAAACAACTTTTTTTGACCACTTTTGAGGTTTTCCATACCATAATTTCCAATCCTATCAGCGCATGAGACAATAAAAGCCCTGAACAGTATTGGCTTTCAAGTTGTTTCTTAAAAGGGGAGCCACATAAAAATGAAAAGGGAGAATGACAACGAAACATTCACTGTCATAATTCCAAATTATAACGAAATACCAATCGGCACTCCAAAATCTATAATCAGGCAAGCCGGACTTTCTCCAGAGGATTTTATAAAATTGTTTTGAACTTGAAGGTTCACCTTAACATCGTGTGGAAACTTCATTATTTAGGAATCACATTATCTGATTCACATAATGATATGTCGATCTGCCGTCTGCCTGACGATCTATCAACAACCTTTTCCAACAAATTTATATATTTCATTACCATCTATATTGAATATCACTATTCTATATAGGTGGAATTGCTATCACACCAGAAAAAAGAAAGATACAGCTAACAGGCGGCTCTACATTCATCGTCTCTTTACCCATCAAATGGGTGCGGGAAATCGGGCTGTCAGCCGGAGATACGGTAACACTGTCACCGCAGCCGGACCGGACACTCCTGATATCATCAGAGCCGAAGGTTGAGGAGCGGCTTTATAAAGCAACCATTGAACTCTTCCAGGGTGATGATCCAGAGGATAACTTCAGGTGTCTTGTTGGACACTACCTTGTCGGATATGACATTATAAAACTGGTCTCACGTAAAGGATTCAGTGCATCTGACAGGAAGTTTATCAAGGACGCCGCACGCCAGAGGTTAATCGGTCTTGAGGTCATTGAAGAGTCCAGGAATGAACTGGTCCTGCAAAGCCTTCTTAACTACCGTGACCTTTCGCTCGATAAAGCGATGCAGAGTATGTACAGGCTTGTGTCATCGATGCTGGAGGATGTCATGCGCACATTGCGTGACCATGATCTTGAACTTGCAACGGATATTATCCAGCGAGATAATGAAGTAGACCGTTTCTATTTATTGACAGTACGCCAGCTCAAAGCAGCGATAGAGGACCCGCAGCTTTCTGAGAAGATCGGGATCAAATGTCCAAGGGAATGCCTTGGATACCGGCTTGCCACAAAGAGTATGGAGCGAATCGGCGATCATGCCGAGCTGATGGCACAGAATATCATCAAACTGGATCACGGGATCGATGAGAGCGATCTGGTCTTTCAGATGGGGGTGCATGTGCGTAATGTTTTTACGGATGCGTTTAAATCACTCGCCCAAAACGATGTGAAACATGCGAACAGGGTTATTACAAATTCGAAAAAAGCCGTAACTGCCGGTGCTTCTCTTGCTAAGAAGAACAGAAAGAATGCAGATCCATGCATATCCGGTACTGAAATGAGATCGATCATTGAGAGTTTGAAACGGATATCTGAGTATAGCGCTGATATTGCCGAAGTATCGATCAATATGAGTATCAAAGAACTGCGGGAAATTTGAGACCCAGGCTGGCATGTGTGGAGCTTGGCAAAGTCTTTCATGAAAGAGTGAGGCAATAGTGTTTTAACAAGTTTGCGTTGTAGATGTAGCTGGATTTCACTACATAACTATATTCCAAAATAGTGCCATATTATACAAAAACTATTCAAGTAATCGGTTCGTTTATGTGAACAATGAAACACGAGCTGGTAGTGGGCATATCAGGTGCATCCGGTGTCATATACGGCATACGGCTGCTTGAGGTGCTGAAAGAAAATAAAGATATTACAGTTCATCTGGTAGTGTCTGAACCTGCAAAGCAGATCATCGGGATTGAGACCGATTATTCAGCTACCGATGTTGAGGCCATGGCAGACCACTTATGGAATGAGCAGGAGTTCACTGCACCCATTGCCAGCGGTTCACATAAGACCACCGGAATGGTGGTGGTTCCCTGCAGCATGAAGACCCTTGCAGGAATTGCAAACGGTTTCTCTGATACACTTATAGGACGCTCAGCCGATATCTGCCTGAAAGAGGACCGCAGGCTTGTGCTTGTCCCCAGGGAGACACCGCTTAGCCTTATTGACCTGGAGAATATGGTAAAGGTCAGGCAGGCCGGTGCTGCAGTGCTGCCTGCATGTCCTGGTTTCTATCCAAAACCGCAGTCTGTGGACGAGATGATAAATTTTGTTGTGGGCAGGGTACTTGACCTATTGGATATAGAACATAGGTTATACCGCAGGTGGGAATGAAACAAACAGGGGAAAACTCATCAGTCGTTTTGCAGTTTTGGAAAATATCAATCTGTAAGGAAATCAATTCCCTTATTTGGTTGAATCTTAAATTTCATCGGTTCTTCCGGGATTTGAGTATTTCTCATTTTTACGACTTCAAGAATTCGCTCGTGTTTATTTGTATATGGATTTTCCACTTTTGACATTTTTATTACACCATAAACAGAATAAGCCGCAGTATATTCAGTTCTTATATTCGAACTTTCATCCATAACATAAATAGTAGTGTAATTCTTATGAGATCCCACATGATTCAGAGCATCAAATTGACCCCTGAATTGATCTAACGAAATAGTGGATGTAAATACTCCGATATTGTCTATAACCACAATATCATTTGTCTCAGGAATAATATCTTTCAATTTTATAATGTTAGTCGACAATTCATCATTCTTTGTACCCCATTCTACTCTACTAATGGCCCCGTATACTCGCTGTTCATACACACGTTGAATTACCAAATTCCCATCTTCATAGAATTGTCTTAAATTTAGTCCAAGTGATTCGGCCTGTAACAATATATCTTCTGGCGTTTCTTCAGTAGCAATGAACAAACAGTTTTTACCATTTTTACAGGCCTGGTACAACAAGTGCAGTCCCAATATGGTCTTTCCTGAACCAGTGTTGCCTGTTATTAAAATCCCTTTGCCTTCAGGATATCCTCCCTGAAGTTTGCTGTCTAATTTTTCCAAACCGGTTGAAATTCGCTCCATTATAATTAATCTCCTATACATAATATCTTATAACAACAATAACTATCTCCGCCCGCTATGGTTTTTTCAATATTAAAACTAATATCGCTATAGAGCCGGATACCTACTCTTGTAAAAATAGCCTTTCCTAACATGCAAAACATAGGATTTATGTTGTTTTCACCCCATGGACATTTTGTATTTGATAACATAAAACCTTTATCATTTATTTCATCAATTGAGAAATCCCCTCCCAGTTTGTTCATTAACATGCAAAATGTCTGTGCCATTTCTAACATATTTTCAGGCTGTTTTTGAATATATTTTGACCAGAGAAATAATTCTACCTGTTCGCTCATCTGATGAATTACTTCAGTCTTCCTATTTGAATCAATAATTTTAAAAATGTAGGGAAGAAGATTAATTAATATAGTCCTGAAATCATTCTGTGCCTCTATTATTGCTTTGCTTTCAACCAATTGGTCATGAAAATGTTTTGCCTTCAGCAAGGATCTTGTGCGGGTAATTAATTCTTGAGTGTTTATCGGTTTTGTGAGGAAATCGTCAGCACCCACCTCTATAGCTTTAATCCTGTCCTCTACATCGGAAAGGGCTGTGATCATTACCACAGGTGTAAAACGGGTAGAATCTCCCTGTTTTATTCTTTTACATACTTCATATCCGTCAATTCCCGGCATCATGACATCCAGCAGCACAATATCCGGTTTCTCTGATTCTACTTTTTCAATAGCTTCTTCCCCACTATAAGCCGGTATTATTTCGTAGTCTTTTTTAAGAATGGCTGTAATGAGTTTAACATTTGCAGGCAGGTCATCTACCACCAGTACCTTACTACCATTCATATTTTCCTTACTCTCTAAAATTGTCATTCACTTTTCACTTCCCCTAATTCGACCGGTATATTGAAAGTAAATACACTTCCTTTTCCTAATTCACTTTCAGCCCATATCCTGCCTTGCATAAGGTTAACAACTTTCTCACACAGGCATAGTCCAAGACCGGTACCTCTTGGTTTACTTTCCAACTTTGAATATATATGTGTAAATGGTTCAAATAACCTGGGAATATCTTCTTCTTTAATGCCTATACCTGAGTCCTTAACACTAACCTGGATCTCATTCCCTGCATAATTACCTGTTATTTCAATAATTCCGGAGTTCGTAAACTTGATTGAATTACTGACAAGGTTAGTTAAAACCTGGTTGAACCTTTGTTTATCCTGGAACACCTGGATGCCTGGTTGAATGTCCACCTTGCATTGCAGTCCCTTCTCCATTACTGCGTCTTTTAATTTAGATATTACCTCGTTTACCACATCATCCAGTAAAAACGTCTCCTGAACAAGTTCATTCTCGCCTGCTTCGATCCTGCTAATATCCATTACATCATTTATAAGATCTAACAGGTCTTGAGCACTTTCATAGACTATGGTGAGTTGTTCTCGTTGTTTATCTGATATTTCACCGGTCTTGCCATTCAAGATCAAACTGGTAAAACCCAGAATTGAAGTAAGTGGTGAACGCAGTTCATGGCCCGCAGACGATAAAAACGTGCTACTAAGCATGTTTTGTTCAATAGAAGTGGCGCTTTTATCCAGTGATTCTTCCCCCTGGTTACTTGTGCTCATTGACTTTTTGCTTAAGTTTTTCATACCTCAGGAAATTGTTAAAGGTAACTGCAAACTGCATCCCAAACTTTTCAAGCAGCAACACCTCATCATCACTCAAATTCCTGTAAGGGGACGCCATCAGGTCAACCATACCGATCAAATTGCCTTTCGACCTCAATTGTATGGTGATTATGGATTCCTCCACTTTAACCTGCTCAGACCCGGTCAGTCCCGGGATATGTGCAGAAAGCGGTAAAATCATCACCGGATTATCAGGGTCAAGGACTTGTTGTATAGCAGGACTGTTGGGAGATTGCTTTTGTAAAAGTTCCACAAATTTTGGCGGCAATCCCACAGACCATTTAATTTCGATATTATTTTCATTTATTAAATATATTAGTCCGCCTTCCAATTCCATTATGTCAACGATTTGCTCAACAGCGCATTTGACCAGTTCATGAGAACTTGCACAGTTACTGAACAGGTTGCCCAGTTCATAGAGTCTGGCAATCTCGCGGTTCTTCTTTTCAACCTCTTCCTGCATCTTGTTTCGTTCCGTGACATCACGGAACACCCCAATGTGGAAAGTGAGGTCACCATTTTCATTTTTTACAGGAGATACAATCCCTTCAAGATGAACTATGTTGTCCTTTTGAGTGATCTGCTCTATTTCGAATGGTTTATGTGACGCATGTGCTATATCCGGTATGCACGGTGAATGATGTTCATCAGGGGATATTGTTCCGGGAGGAATATCACATTCTAAAATATCGTGCATCCTCTTATTGCAGTAGATGACATTCAAATCAGAGTCCGTCACCATTACACCGTCCCCCATATCACTAAGCACCGTATCAAGGAATTTCTTAGTATCTTCAAGTTCGATGATTTTTTCCTCAAGTTTCCTGAAGATACGGTCACTGTACAGTTTCAGGTATTCTTCTTCACTCCTGATGAGGGGATTCACAGGTGCTGTCACCCCTATATCATATTCTTCGAGGGTGGTTTTAATTTCATAGAGTAGGTCCTTGGGCTCTGTCGGCTTGATCAAAAACCGTGATGCACCCAGGGAAGCTGCAAGTTCCTTATCCTTTTCGCTGACATAATGTGCAGTGTAGAAAATAAATGGTATGCCACTTAAGGACTTATTCTTCTTAAGTTCACGCAAGAATGAGAAACCATCCATCCCGGGCATCATAATATCTGATATTATCATATCCGGTTTTGATTTTTTCAAATACTCAATTGCCTCAATACCATTTACAGCTTCAGCTACTTCATATCCATTGGATGTAAGAATTGTTGAAACCAATTTCCTGTCGGTTTTCCTGTCATCAACTACCAGTATTGTCATTGTTCCTCTGTTTTATAATTTTTTCAATATCTTCTACAATGGTCATTGGATCGATTGGTTTTTCAAAGTACCCGATGCACCCCATATCAAGCATCTTTTCCCTGTCACCTGCCATGGCATATGAAGTTATGGCAATGATCGGTATTTCCTGCATACCATCCACCATACGAATGCGTTGTACAGCTTTTGTTCCATTGATATCCGGAAGCTGGATATCCATCAATATTAATTCGGGCCTTTCAGCTATTGCTTTTTCCACACCTTCCTCTCCGGTAAAAGCTTTAATGGGTTCATACCCATGTTTTTCTAATACTAAAGTGATTAGCTTCATATTATTTTCATTATCTTCAACTACCAGCACCCGCTTCATTTTTATTCACCTTCTGTGATCCGTATTTCTAGTTCCACTGGTATGTTCAGTTTGAAGGTACTGCCAATACCATACTCAGATGTCACTTCTATTGTACCATCCAGTACATCCTCAGTGAGTTTTTTAGTCAGGTACAGACCAAGCCCTGTTCCTTGTGTTTTTGCAGAAAGGGATGATTCAAGCCTTACAAATGCTGCAAACAATTTTTTAATGTCATCAGGCATTATACCTGTACCCGTATCTGTAATTGATATATTTGTCATACTGTTTATAGTTTTTGCATGTAATGTAATCTTACCTTTCTCTGTAAACTTGACAGCATTGGACAGCAGGTTAAGCAGACATTGAAGTAATCTGCGCCTGTCTGATACAATTGCGGTGTCCTCTACTTCCACTTCCAGATCAAGTTCCTTTTCATCAATACTATTCTTTACTATGGATACTGCTTCGTCTATTACTTCTTTGAGCCTGAACTCCTGGATATCTGTTTCCAGCTTTCCTGCCTCTATCTTAGAGATGTCAATAATATCGTTTATAAGGGCAAGCAATTGTTCTCCTGCCATGTGGATAAGTTGTAATTGTTCTTTCTGCTCCGGGTTTATTTCACCCATCCAGCCTTCAACCAGGACGCTGGAAAAGCCTATTATACTGTTTAATGGTGTACGCAGTTCGTGGGATGTGCTGGCTATGAACATGGATTTCATGTGGTCCAGTTCCTGCAGGCGCACATTTGCGGATTTCAGGTTATTTGTAGTCCTGTTGAGGTCACCCACAAGATTTTCCAGGGCTTGCTTGCTCTCACTCAACTGGTTGGTCCGTTCCATTACCCGCACTTCAAGTTCTTCGTTGAGTTTTTGCAGTTCTGCCTCTGCCTGCTTGCGCTCGGTGATGTCAATCGTCTGGAAGACAATACCCTTAAACTTCCCATCTTCAACTTTAAGCGGGTCCCAGGAGCTGGAAACATACCGCACTTCCCCATTCTTTTTGACAATTTTGTATTCGAAGTTCTTATATCCCAATCCCTCACCGAAGGTGCGCTCAAAGAGTTCCTTCGCCCTCAGGGTGTCATCCTCATGCACCCACAATAGCAGTTCACCCAGCAGCTCTTCCTGGGTGTAACCTGTAATCTCTTCACAGTTAGGGCTGATGTATAGGTTATTACCCTTTGTATCAGTAATTATAAGGAGACTGGGAGCTGTCTCAACGATAGTCCTGAACCGTTCTTCGCTCTCATGCCGTGCTTTTTCTGCCTGCTTGCGATCGGTGATGTCTCTGGTATTTCCATAAAAACCGATTAGCTTACCCTGACTATTGAGAAGCACTTTACTGGAAATTTCTACATTCACTTCATCGTTTATGCTGTTAAGCATTTTGGTTTCGAAGGTAACATGAGTAAGAGTCTCATAATTTTTAATGTTTTTGGCAATCAGAGCACCAACTTTTAAAAAGTTTTTTTTCTTGAAATGCGAGCTTAGTTTTGTACCAACCCACTGTTCCGGTTTAAAGCCCATCATTCTTTCCACAGAAGGGCTTAGATAAGTAAATTTCAGTCTGGTATCCAATATCCAGATACAATCAATAGAATTCTCTGCTAGTATACGGAATTTTTCTTCGCTCTCGCGCAGCGCCTCATCCACCTGCTCATGCTCGGTAATGTCATGTATTGAACCAACAAGATGGGTACATACCCCATGTGCATTTAGTACCGGCGTCACTGTCACAGCACCCGCAAGTTCACCTGTGGGGTAAGCAAAAACCTGCTCCCAGAAAACGGTCTTTTTTTCACTTATTGCTTCTTTATACTTTCCAAGTGCATGAGCCGTTTCTGGTAACACCTCTTCGATCCTTTTACCAACAACCTTTTCCATGGTCAATCCGGAGACAGCCAAAAATGCCCGGTTCACAGATACAAAGCGAAAGCTATCATCGGGTTTTACAGCCAGAAGGAATATCACTTCAGAAATTGCATCATAGATGAGCGAGAGGTAATTTTCATTCAACTCCGGTTCTTCTGTGTGTTTTATAAGTGCCCCTTTATCCTTCTTTAATTTAAACCCCTTTAATTTCATGTAGTCTCATCCTCCGCTTATTTATCAGGCCAGACATCATTTTCAAGTGCAGCAATCTGCTTCTTGAGTTCTACCATTCGAATCTCCCGCCCCAAAAAGAGTTTGTCCATACGCTCAAGTTCGGCGTTATTGTCTTCCAGTTCGTCAGTGCGCTCTGCTACCCGTTGTTCAAGTTCGGTATTGAGTTTGCGGATTTCTTCTTCACCCTGCTTACGCTCGGTGATGTTTCTGGTAGTCCCTTGAATCGATACTGGATTTCCATCATCATCTATAATCTTTTCAGTTATTTCAACTGCGATTATTTCGACATTTTTATGTAATACTTGAGATTCATTACCTTTCTTTAACTCCTCTTTTGCCAAATTTAATGTTAATCCCATATTCTCAGGTGAACAGTGGTCAGATAATGAACTTCCGATCCATTCTTCCTGTGTAAACCCAAATAACTGATATACAGCCGGATTGACATACGTAAATTTAAAATCCAAATTCAATTGCCAGATACAATCAAGTGTATTATCTGCCAGCAGATGATACTTCTTCCCACCATCCCTGAGAGCCTCTTCGGTACATTTGCGCTCAGCGGTCATCCGGTTGAACGAATCCGCAAGTACCCCAATATCATCACTGGTCGTAACTTCCACCTGGAAATCAAGGTCCTCTTCGGCTACCCTGTTTATCCCGGCCGCTGTGGTAAGAATAAATAAATAACTAATATATTTTCTAATAATTGGAAGCATTTTCACCATTTAAATAGAACTATTTTACTTCAAGTTCCTTAATATTTCCCCTAACTTATTTTATCCGAAGCTCCTGCTTCGCATTCAGCATGAAGTCAAGGCGCTGAAAAACCGGGTTGTTTATATTTATAATTATACCCCGCAGCTCTGCTGCGGTTGGGTGTGCCGTCGCAACGTTTGACTATTATATTTGCCCAATTATTATCATTTATTTCATTCCATAAATTTGTTTGCTCATAGCTTATCAACAGCAGTCGTGGAAGAATACCTTGGGATTGGAAAAGAAAGTGAACTGAAAGGATTTACGAAGATTAAAGCTATTTCCCTGATCTACCCATCCATTGCTTTATTAAATAGATCATTGATGCAGCGAGCAGTATCATCACTGCCATTATTAAGGGATTGATGATCGTCTTTGATGAATTTGTCTCTGTTTGGCCCAGGTTCCAGTCGTAAAGGAAGACTTCGGTATAGTATGCTGCAAGCTCGGGATTTTCGATTATGATCCCGATCTCCCTGTTATAGGTCGGGCTATGTTTATTCCAGTTTATCGATGAGATCAGTACCTTCCGACCGTCAACGATCACACCCTTATTGTGAATTTTTGTAATTCCATCCCGTTTCACAAGCCGTGCTTCAAGGTTCAGGTTCTCCTGCGAAGCGAGATCGTTCAGATAATTACAGAGTTCATCATTATCATTCTCCTCGTTTGTGTTGTACCACATTGAGTCAAGAAGGACTTTCACTTCCACACCCTGCATTGCAGCATTGATCGCAGATTGAAGGTAAGGGTTCTCATCATTTCCCCAGTCCCTTCTTATATACGCCTGCTCGATATAAAGCGTCTTTTCAGCAGAGTTTATCGTTTCAATGATCGTTTCATAATGGAGGGTATTGTCAGGTCCGATAATCATGCTCGCTGTGAACTCACCGTTTATATTCTTTGCTTCAAACACCTCATGTTCGTCGCGATCACCTGGCTCGTACGTATCTGATTTTGATCCCTGCGGCAGGTCATCTGGACTAACCTTTATTCCATGTGCCCAGTCATATTCAAATAGGGAAGACATATCATGAATTATCTCCCTGTCTCTAATGACAACACCCCAGCCGCGATTTCCGCTGAGGCCATCAGGCGGATACCCGCCACTGTTCCAGTTCTCAGAACCGAGAATAATGGTATCGCTGTCTATCAGTGCGTATTTTGCATGGTTCAGCCGGTAAAGCGAATCATTACTAAAACGAACAACTCCCCCTTTTTCTATGATATGTTTGAGTATCCGTACTTCAGTATCGCTGATACCGCCAACAGGGCTGCCCTCTATGAGCATATGCACTGTTCCACCCCGACTGAGCACATCTACCACCTCGCGCTCAATATCCTGGCTTTCAAAAAGATAGACATTCACTCTGAGAACGGATGCATTCCGGATCTCCTTTTTGAGAATCTCAAGACTGCAATCCGGCGACACAAAGACTGTAACCTCGCCTGAAAATGATTTCGAAGACGGCATAAAACCTGACTGCCCGCGGTAATACTCTTTAAGAGGCAGCCACTCATATGCAGTATCAGTGTCCTTATCAAGATAGAAACGCCTGAATATGCGCTCTTCAGAAGCTCTGCCAAGCATAGATCCCTGCCACCCTTCCCCTTCATACTCTGACCCTCCGTAAATTGCACAATCCACCATGCGTAACGCATTATCGAGAAGTATCACCTCATCCCCACTGTTACTGAGCTGGATACCGTCTGCCGGAAGTTCGATCTTATATTTCGATTCCGGATCAAGGATTGTTCCACCAGGAATTTCAAACTCTCCCTCAAGGTCTGTGAGAATAAAACCTGATATATCAATTCCCTGACCTGCCGGGTTGTAGATAACCACATACTCACCCTGATCCATCAGGGCCTCAGGATTTGGAAGGAACTCAAGTATTACCGGATGTGTGATGCCGGATGCTGACGATGGATCTATGGCAGATGATGCGAGAAGAAGAGCGCATAGAAGTATAACCAAATTAAATCTAATAATGCATCCCTTCCTTAACTACCAGGAGTTGACTATTTCTGTTTGCATGCAGACACATCGTCTAAGAACTCCCTTATTAATTTATTAGCTTTCCCATAGCAATCTGTTATCTGCTCAGTTCGGACACAGAATTGATATTGCCATAAATATATTCACGTTCCAAGCTGCCCTTGATAAAATGATAGCGCCAGCGAGGCGGTGCAGGGTGATAAGGCACACCGGGATAAAGGCCAGAAGGGCATAGTAGATGGTTGGGGATTGGTAGGGAGATATATGAATATGTTAATCCTTAATTGAACGGATACCTTTATTTAATTACAAATGTATACAAATGTAATATGATTGTTTCAAATGCTTCAACTCTGATTCTTCTTGCAAAAGTAGGAGTTATCCGTAAATTTCTCGATGAGTTCGAAGAGATAACAATTCCTAAAGAAGTAGAAAAGGAAATTACGGCAGGGAATTCATTTGATTCAAAAATACTAAAAAAAGAAATAGAAGATAACCATATTATAGTGAAAGCAATAAGATCAACCACCGAAAATGTTTTAAAAGAATTCAAAATGCACGAAGGTGAAGCCGAAGCATTCGTTTTATATAATGAATGTGACGCAAAAGCAATCCTGACGGACGATGGAGAACTAATTAAGTTATGCAAACTGTTTGAAATCCCATTTATCAACGCCTTAGCCATCATTACACGAATGTTTGAAAAGGGAATATTGACGCATACAGAGACATGTGAATATTTACAAAAATTGAATGATTATGGAAGATACTCAAAAAAAGTATATGATTATTTTAAGCAGGAGGTGAACTGCCCATGACAATATCAGTACGGTATGAACCAGTAAAAGATCTTGAGTTCATGACAGAGGTGCTGGGTGTAAACAGATCGAAAATGCTGCGCGAGTTGATCGATGAAGGCAGGAAAATGAAATCGATCGAACTATATAAGCAAGGTAAGGTAAGTTTAGGTCTGGGAGCAAAGATAGCAAAACTTACCCTGTCAGAATATATAGATATATTAAAAGAATATAATGTTCCGATCAATATCGATGTAGATGATGCTAAAAAAGCACTTCAATCTGCAAGAACTGTCTTTTAGTATGCGCAGATGCAGTCAATATCAAATATCTTTCTGCATTGTTTTAAAGAGCATACTAACCGCAGGCGAACTGGCAAACAGCTACACGTTCAGACATGCTTTTACGCTTATATCCTTGGATTAGAAAAGAAAGTGACCTGGAAGGATTTACCAATATCGAAGTTGAAGGAGAATTACACCCACAGACCTGAATAATACATATCAATCAGTTAGCCTTATTAATTTATCAGCTATCCCGCAGCAATCTCATATCTGCCCAGTCAGGCTACAGGACTGATACAGCTTCACAAGAGCTAAATAATATCTTTTTGAACATGCTATTATGAAGATAACATACTTTGGACATTCGGCTTTTTTAATCGAAAACCTGCTAACAGACCCGTTTTTAAGCGCCAATCCCAAGTGCAGGACAACACCTGATGAGGTCAGTTGTAATATCATCTGCCTGACCCATGACCATGATGACCATCTGGGAGATGCCTTTGAGATAGGAAAACGCAATAAAGCAGTGATTGTTGCCATTCATGAAATTGCGAAATATGCTGATTCGGAAGGGTTGAGAACCGAAGGGATGAATATCGGCGGCACAATTACTGTTGGTGACTGGCATATCAAGATGGTGGAGGCACTGCATTCTTCAAATATGGGTCATCCGGCAGGATTCATACTGAAGCACAGGGAGTTCAATAAGACCATATACCATGCAGGGGATACAGGGCTGTTCAGTGATATGAGATTGATAGGGGATGAGGGGATTGATATTGCCATGCTCCCGATCGGGGATCGGTACACCATGGGAATCAAGGATGCGCTGCGGGCGGTTGACCTGATAAGGCCCGAACTTGTGATTCCCATGCATTATGGGTCATTTCCTGCGATATCAGTGAATCCCTGGGAGTTCAAGCAGGATTGCCCGGTTGAGGTTGAGATATTCAAACCGGGTGAGGAAAAGGAATTATAACTCATCTCTAAGATGCAAAAATAGAAAAACGCCCGGACCGGGATTCGAACCCGGGTCGGAGGCTCGACAGGCCTTCATGATAGTCCCCTACACTATCCGGACGCTATGAAATCCGTGTATACACACGATGTTTCGGGTACTTCTGAATGCGATTCATTACATTTAAGCCTTACGTTGGACCACTGATATCTAACCGGGTGAAAGATATCAGTGAAAAATATGAGCTGTTGATAAGTGAAAATAAAGTGGTTGAACTGGAAATGAATCCAAAAGAACCGGAGTCGATGGAAAGACTTAATAAAGGTCTTTACAGACTAAACATGTTGGATATCTGTGGTCTAGATGGACGATCTGTACATCCGCAATTCATATACTTGCACATTATCCTAAAAAGTGGGTGCCAATCAAAATGAATTACAAAATACTACCAGTCATAATACTTCTCATTGCTGTTGTTTTAGGTAATGCATGTATAGAAAAGGCCCAACCACAAACCAGCCAGGAAAAGTTAATTGTTATGGTCAGTATCCTGCCGCAAGCTGATTTTGTAGAGCAGGTCGGCGGCGATAAAGTAGAAGTCATTGTCATGATATCACCAGGGGCCAGTCCGGCTACCTATGAGCCCACTGCAAGTCAGCTAAAGGCAGTTAGCAGTGCCAAAATGTATGCCAAAGTCGGATCAGGGCTTCCGTTCGAAGAAGTCTGGCTGGATAAGATCAGATCCGCCAACCCGGATATGCTGCTGGTTGATACATCAGAAGGTATCACGCTAATAGCAATGGAAGAACACCATCATGATGAAGAAATTTCCGGGGATGATGGTGATAAACGTGGTATGGATCCACATATCTGGTTATCTCCTGCGAATGCTAAGATCCTGGTGCAAAATATTTGTGATGGCCTGGTCCTAATCGATCCGGCTAATAAAACGTATTACGAACAGAATAAAGAGCATTATATCCATGATCTTGAGGTCCTTGACTTAGATATCAACGAGTCCCTGTCAGGCTTCGAGAACCGTACATTCATGGTTTTCCATCCCTCATGGGGCTATTTCGCACGCGACTACAACCTTACAATGATAGCGGTTGAGACCGAAGGCAAAGAACCAAGTGCCAGTGACCTGGAGCATTTGATTAAAACCGCTAAAGAGAATAATATCAAGGTCATCTTTGTCCAGCCCCAGTTCAGTACAAAGAGTGCAGAGGTAATAGCAAAGGAAATTGGAGGTAATGTTGTACCTGTAGATCCTCTGGCAAAAGACTATATAACAAATCTACACAAAGTTTCTAATACAATTGCTCAAGGTCTGACATGAACATGACTGCCGATGTTGTCGTTATCAAGGATGTCTGGGTGCATTATGACAGTATACCTGTACTCGAAGAGATAAATCTTGTTATAAAAGAGCACGATTTTTTAGGCATCATAGGAGTGAACGGGGGAGGAAAGAGCACTCTACTTAAGGTTATATTAGGATTGGTAAAACCCAGTAAAGGGATAGTCAGGGTGTTTGGTGATACCCCTCAAATATCCAGGAAATACATTGGATATGTGCCTCAATACAGCCTTTTTGATCTGGAATTCCCTGTGAGCGTCTGGGAAGTTGTTCTAATGGGACGTCTGGGTCATACCGGGTTGTTCAAACGATACAGTGAAGATGATAAAAAGGCGGCTTTGGATGCACTTGCAAAAATGGATATGCTTGAGTATAAAGACAGACAGGTCGGAAAACTATCAGGTGGGCAGCAGCATAGAGTTTTCATAGCAAGAGCACTGGCTGCTAATCCTAAATTGCTTCTGCTGGATGAACCTGCAGCAGGTATTGATACGATCATACAGGAAGAATTTTATGAATTGTTAGAAAAACTAAAAACTAAAATGGCGATTGTTCTGGTGTCGCACGATATCAGTGCGGTTTCCGTTTATGTGGATAAGATTGCCTGTTTGAACCACAGGCTGTATTACCACGACTCAAAAGAACTGACTGCTGAGGATCTGGAAGCTACGTATCATTGCCCTGTCGAGCTGATCGCTCACGGTGTTCCGCACAGGGTACTTAAGAAACATTGAAGGGTTTTTACATGATGGAACTGTTGCAGTACGAATTTATAAGAAATGCCATCATGGCCGGCATACTTGCCAGTATTTCCTGCGGCATTATCGGGGTTTATGTGGTGGTGAAGCGGATTGTCTTTATCAGCGGCGGGATCGCCCATGCATCGTTCGGGGGAATCGGACTTGGCTACTATCTCGGGATCAACCCAATTCTTGGAGTGCTGCCGTTCAGCATTGCTTCGGCGCTGAGCATGGGCTGGGTGAGTAAACGATCCAGGCTCCCAGAAGATACTGCTATCGGGATATTGTGGGCGATGGGAATGTCTATCGGGATCATCCTTGTCAGCTTGACGCCGGGCTACGCTCCGGACCTGATGACATATCTGTTCGGGAACATACTGACAGTGCCGTTCTCTGATATCGTCCTGATGCTGGTACTGGATGCGATCATTATCCTGGTGGTGTATTCGTTTTACAAGGAATTCCTTGCACTGTGTTTTGATGAGGAGTTTGCAACAGTGCGCGGCGTTCATGCAGAGCGCCTGTACCTTGTCCTGTTATGCCTTATTGCTCTCACCATTGTGGTACTGATACGTGTGGTTGGTATAATCCTGGTCATTGCCCTGTTGACGATCCCTGCGGCTATGAGCCGGCAGTTCACTTCAAATCTTAAAAAGATGATGATGCTTTCTATCATGTTCGGTGCGGTTTTCAGCAGTGGCGGGATATGGCTGTCGTATCTGTTTGATGTGCCGTCGGGGGCCACTATCGTTCTGGTCATGTCTGCAGTTTACCTGCTGTATTCACTTGTGAAAGGTATTAGCAGTTGAGCTGCGTATCCGGTTGTAACATCCCTGCGCTTTGGATGGTAGTGATGGCGCTATTGTACAAGGAACACGTTATGGTTTCCTGACAAATTTATGAGAATTATAACCGCAGATGAACATAGGTTTGTAAGCGGGTAACCGAATTCATTGGAAGTTATAATCTCTATTAGCGTGCAGGCGGCAGAGACACGCCAGCCGGATTCTGGTCGTTTGAAGGGAAGGCGGCGCGCGGGAAGGATAACTCTCCACAAATAAGTCGAAGTGGATTGCAGGTTGCAAGCAAACAAATTTAAGTAAAGAAATATTATAATAAATAACTAAAGTGGTCCTAAAATAACTATCAGGAAGATTAATTTTATGGCAGACCTGGCTTCAAAAGGCGATCTTGATTTAGGCATATCAGCTGTGGCGGAGAAAATCAAAACCATTGGCGGGGATAAGGTACGATTTATAATTTTATATGGTTCTAAAGCAAGAGAAGAAATGACTGAATTATCTGATATCGATCTTGCCGTGTATTATGATGGTGACAAAAAGGAAAGATTTGATTTCAGGGTGAAGGTCCTCGGCAGGGTCGGCGATGAATTTGATATCCAGACCTTCCAGGATCTACCATTGTACATCCGGAAAGACATTGCATCGTCAGGTAAGGTTATTGATTATAAGGGCTACATGGAAATATTTAGCATCTTTATGAGAACTATAAGGGATTTTGAGCATTTCAAGCCGCGTCTTGATATGTATTATTCTGGTCTGGGGGTGTAATGCATAGAACCGAAAAACAGGATGCGCATATTCTCAAAACTGGATGAAATGATCGGGTAAGTAGAAGAACTTAAGGAGATGCTTCCAGAAGATGAAGAAGATTATTTACAAGATCTGGTCAGCAGGAGAGCATGCGAAAAGACGATCGAGGTAGCAATCGATTCATTAATCGATGCCTCGGCAATGGTTGTATCTGCTGAAAAATTTGGTCTGCCTGCAAGCGAAGAAGGCATTTTTGACATACTGGTAAGAAGAAGGGTCATATCCAGGGATCTTGGTGAAATATTGAAAGACCTGAAGGGATTTAGAAATATTTTAATCCACCGATATGCACATGTGGCTGATGATATCATTTATTATAATTTAAGTAAGTATCCGGATGACTTTTATTTGTTCAAAAGTATAATTGAATCTTATTTAGAAATTGAAAAATAAGAACGTTGTTGCTGCATGGAGTTTTTGTGCTGTTTCTTTTAAACCTCAAATTTAAATCCTAACCGTTATCTGATTTATATGTCCTCTGAACTGTAGATATGAGTAAGCCAATCTTTTAATTCCAGAAACAATTCACTATTCATATCAATCAGTTGATCTTCAACGACACGATAAAGTCCATGTCCCGGTTGTTTCTGCCAAGCCAGCCAAGTTGCGACCTCTGCCTTGCTACGATGAATGGGGTGCACTCCATGTTAATTATTAGCCATTTTAGTCCTCTGTGCCGCCTATGATTGTCTTCACATCATCCAGCAGATTCCTAAACTTCCCATAATCCACCTCTCCCCATCACCATATCCAGATGGATGTGGAGGAGCGTATTTCAATGCTGTATAAATTGATTTTGACAGGTTATTCTTAAATAATGATTAACATTTCTCCGTCAAACATACGACAATATCAAATGTGGTTCAATACCCACCATAATTATCATAAGCATCATTACAAAAATTTTCAAAGAACCGACAAATATATATGGGGGAATGATCAATAATTGTGATTGGAGTTAGAAATAAATATTCGATTTGGGAGTTCCCTACTCTCCAACATATGTTCAAAATAATTCATGAGCGGGTTAGGGAGTGGGGAGTTAGTTTATAAAAAATGTGAACCCGCTCGAATTGAGCAGGTAATTAATAGTATATTACGTTAACTATGTTATATTACGAAACTATTTATTAAGATTCGATTTGTCAGTCTTGGCAGAGTATGTATTAGCCCTGAACCTATCCCTTTGTCTGGGTGGTTAAACTTTCTTTCTCAACGCTGGTAGCCCTTGCACACTCATCCAGTCGTACTCCACACCATCCTCAAAGTTAAACACCGTCATTATTGAGTGTGGGATTGTGATAATGAAACTAATAATTATAAGAGAGTAGTAGAGTTGCTGAAAACTTAAAAGGGTCTAAAATTAATTATATTATGCAAAAACCTACCTAAAAAGAAAGATTAAATTTATGATTTGACTGTCTAAATTTTATTCACTTGGTGAAGGCTGATAACCTGTCGTTTCATCTAATTTATTCTCAAGTAAGCCCTTAGGCTTAGGATAAGGGCAAATAAATACAGTTATACCTTACACACCGGACTCTTCCTGAGCCAGTCGATATCTGACTGGTACAGCGTTCGAAGGTCACGCAAACCCAGTCTCAGCATTGCCAGCCTGCTGACACCCAGGCCCCATGCAAGGACAGGATACTTGATACCCAGGGGTTCGGTAACCTCCTTGCGGAACACACCGGCACCGCCCAATTCGATCCAGCCCATACCCTCGATATACACTTCCGGTTCCACGCTGGGCTCGGTATAAGGGAAATAGGCGGGCCTGAACCTGACATCGGCAAACCCTACCCTGTGATAGAACTCCCTCAGCAGTCCCAGCAGGTTTGAAAAGCTCATCCCCTCATCCATGACCACACCCTCAAGCTGCTCGAACTCGGGGGTATGGGTGGGGTCAATGGTCTCCCTGCGGTATGCCCTGTCGATGCAGAAGGCCTTTACAGGCGGGTTAGGGTTGTCTGCAAGATATTTGATGGTATTGGCTGTGGTGTGGGTGCGCAGTACGTTCTTTTTGGCCTGCTCCCTGCTCCACTTACCGCCCCATCCCTTGCTGTCGATATCGCCACCATGTTCGTGCATGGCAGCCACGGAATCAGTGTATTCGGGTGGCACATCACCGGTGCTGTCCAGGTAGAAGGTGTCCTGCATATCCCGGGCAGGGTGGTCCTGGGGCTGGAACAGGGCATCGAAATTCCAGAAACTGCTCTGGATGATCTCGCCCTTGATCTCTGTGAATCCCATTTCCAGGAATATCTGGCGCATCTCATCTATGAGCCTCTGGTACGGATGGGTCTTGGCACCGTAAACAGGCTGTACCGGTGCATCGATATTATAAGCACGAAGGTGTTTATCCTTCCAGCTGCCTGTCCTTATAAGGTCTGATGTGAGCTGGGCCACCTCTTCTTCCAGTGTGATACCTGACTTGTAAATGTCCATACCAGATTCTGTTATTTCAATTTTTATGGTTTTATCTTCGCTTTTTTCGATTAAATTTCGTTTTATAAGGTTCTTTATTGCTTGTTGATAAGATTCAATTTGTAGTAAAGAGTCGATTACATTATCTTCCTGTATCTGATTTAATAATTCCTCATCTTTTCCCGGTTCTTGAGGACCATTAGACAAAACTTGACCGCCATCAATCTGTACCCATTCTTTCTTGCGTAACCAGCCCAAAGCTATTCCTACAAATTTTGGGCCAAATTTAACCTTAAGTTCATTAATTGTTGGACCTTCATCCAATTTATTAATATAATCAATGAATTGACGCTCTGGCAATTCATTATTTGCATAATCACTCCCTTCATTTGTTAATTTATAATTCGTATTAATGTCTTCAATTATCTTTACGAGCCCCTTTTCCTGCAGCAAGAAAGCACTCTGCACAGATGCTTCTACACTGAGACCCGAAAATTTAGCTAGATGTTGAGGATATTGAGGACTTCTAAGAGTACCTAATGCTATTAGAATTTTTTTTTCATTTGGGGTCATATCGGATTGGGTAACATCGGCCATTGTCATTACACCTTAGTTTTAGAGTATATACTCCCCTATAAAAGACTTAAAACTATCCGTATGTATCCGGATATCAGTACAAATGTTTTTTAACCATTAACTAACATTATTCTCAAGCCCAGTATGTTTCAGGGGGTCCGATGATGAGCAAATTAATCGTGATGGTATTTTTAATATCTCTATTACTTGTCCAGTCAAGTGCAGAAAACATTCCACCTAATATCTGGACATACACTGATGACTATTTCACAGCATATGGCAGTCCCGAAATGGTTGTAAGTATTGCAGGCAGCCCGGAATATGACAGGGATGAGACCTCGAATCTATTGGTCCAGGTCATGAACCAGGGCAAGATAACAGGGTTCAAATCCGAGGACAAGCCAGTTGGTTCCAATGAGATTGCACTCTCAAAGATAGAACAGCAGTTGGAATACGGCATTACTACGTCTGTGGGAGTAGTGGCTTCCATATCGGCAAAAGATGCTCCTGTGGACATTAAAACACCACCCCAGAGCGCTGGTACCCTGGTATCGGGACAGGTCTCCCAGCCGCTGCCCTTTGAGATCAAGATATGGGACAGTGCCCCAGCAGGGAAATATACACTGGAAGTAAATCTTACCTACCAGTTCCAGAAAGATGTCCAGGTGGACGGGAATGCATCTAACAACGAGATCGACTACAACATGCTGTACCAGCATGTCAACGAGACCCATGAGATTTTTATAATTGTCAAAGAACAGGCCGATTTCGAAGCTACAGAAATAACCAGTGACCTCTTACCGGGAAAGCCCGGTATCCTCAGTATAACCTTCCACAACACAGGGGAAGAAACAGCCTCAATGGCCACAGCCAGGCTGCGATTATCAAACCCGCTCAGCAGCACGGATTATACCGCTTTTTTGGGAGATATGGAACCAGGTGATGAGTCCCGGGCCAGGTTCAACATAGATGTGGACCCTGAGGCCATACCTAAAGCATATTCTGTTAAAACCGAGATCGAATACGAGGATGCAGAAGGACAGATGAGAATATCAGACATCATCTATGTTCCGGCACAGGTCAGGGACCAGGAGGAAGGGAAGGGTATATTTGGCAATCCACTGCTGCTGGGTGCTGGCTTGATAGTAATAGCTGCATTGATATTCATTTACATGAAACGGCGGGAAGGTGGCGGCGGTAGTGAACACTGATGCCATTATCACTGTAGAGAACCTGGTCAAGAGGTATAACGGCCACACTGCTGTAGATGGGGTTTCCTTTGAGATTAACAGGGGTGAGATATTCGGATTGCTTGGCCCCAACGGTGCAGGCAAGTCCACCATCATCTCAATTCTGTGCTGTCTGCTGGAGCCCACCCTGGGCAGTGTGGTAATCGACGGATCTGATATACGTAAGAATGCTAACAACATAAAGAAGATCATAGGCGTGGTGCCCCAGGAGATCAGCCTGTATCACACACTGACAGCAAGGGAGAACCTGGTTTTCTATGGAAAGATATACGGGCTGTCAGGCAGGGCACTGAAGACACGGGTAGAAGCACTACTGGATATGGTAGGTCTGACCGAGCGGGCCGACGACCTGCTGGAAGGTTACTCGGGGGGTATGAAACGCAGGATCAATATCGCTGCTGCACTGCTTCACGAACCCAGAATATTATACCTGGACGAACCCACAACAGGTGTTGACCCCCAGAGCCGCAGGAGGATATACGATACCATCCAGGACCTTAACCGCCAGGGTATGACCGTGCTTTTAACCACACACCAGATGGAGGATGCAGAGAAATTGTGCCACCGCATAGCTATAGTGGACAAGGGGAAGCTAATAGCCCTGGATACACAAAAAGGACTGCTGGAACTTGTGGGTGAAAGTGATCTGATCCATGTGCAAGCAACAGAGATATCACCAGACCCGGTCGAACTGATAAAGCGCATGCCAGATGTCCAGAAAGTATCGCTGGATGAGGGGAATATAACCATTCAACTGGTACGGGGCAGGGAGTCGCTGGCAGGAATTATTGATATCCTGACATCTTCAGGAACGCGGGTGGAGTCCATCTATATCAAGGAACCTGACCTGGAAACACTGTTCCTTCACCTGACCGGGACAAGTTTGAGAGGGTAGAAAATGAAGTTCCATATCATTGCTGCCAAGGACCTGAAGATCGTGATGCGGGACCGTAATGCCATCCTGTTGTTGTTCCTGATGCCCATGATAATAATATCTGTTGCCGGGCTGGCACTGGGAGGGCTGTTTGAGCAGAACATACAGATCGGTGTACTGGTAGTGGACCTGGACAACGATGATATCTCAAAGGGGCTTGTGGAGTTCCTGGAAGATATTGATATACTTGATGTAGATATGGAATCAAATGAGTTCGCTGCCAGGGATAGGGTCAAGAACCAGGAATACGGCAGGCTGATAATTATCCCTCTTGGTTTTACTGAATCCGTTATGACGGGACAGGATACCGAATTGCTGATAATTACAAACCCTACTGAGGAATCGCAAAACACGGTACTGGAAAAGATAGTAGAAAGTTATGCCAACAGGGTATCAACCAATGTTGTAGTTATAAAAACAGCAAGTGCATATGGGATCCCGGTCTATACAGAGGAGCAGATACTGGAAATTGTTGATACAGCAGAACAGTTCGTGCAGCCCCCGCCTGTGGAAGTTATTACTGAAAGTACTACATCCAATCTGTCAGAATACTCGCCTTTTGCCCAGTCTGTGCCCGGGTTCGCGGTCATGTTCCTTCTGTTCACCACAGTACATATCGGATCTATCAGTCTCATAAAAGAACAGGAGGCAGGGACGCTAAGACGGCTTCTAACCGCCCCCATCAGCAGGGCAGAGATAATCGGGGGCAAGATCGCCAGTACGTTTCTTCGGGGATTTGTACAGCTTACTGTCTTGATGTATTTCGGGCATGTGGTCTTTGGCCTGGACCTGGGCAGTGATACACTGGCCCTATTAGTACTGATAGCTGCAATCACACTGGCATCCACAGGCCTGGGGCTGATGGTGGCTGTACTGGTGAATACCGAGGACCAGGCGGATTCTGTGTCCAACCTTTTGATATTGACCATGTCTGCTTTGGGCGGTTCATGGTGGCCGCTGTACATTGAGCCCCAGTTCATGCAGGATATTGCACATTTCACTATAACAGCATGGGCCATGGAAGGGTTCTATGACCTGTTGTATTTCGACCTGGGATTGGCCGGAATAGTGAAAGAAGTAGGGATGCTGGTGTTGATGATGATAATATTTTTTGGAATTGCCATCAGTCGGTTCAAGTTCGAATAAACCGGTAGTTCAGAAAAAGATAATCCGGCAAAAGGTATCCACTTCAAAAAGTATGGTCAAATGCAAAATTAATGTAGACACAGATTGCACAGATTGCACTGATTTTCACAACCACTATCAATCTGTGTAATCAGTGTAATCTGTGTCTCAAAATTCAGAGCACTATGGGTAATTACTATTTAATTTGAAGGGGATACGGTAAAAGATAGTTTAGATAAAGTACGAAAGCATCGCATTGCCGAACAGCATCAGGATGATAAACTTTAGCAATTTACCAACAAAACATCCCAGTGTATATAGCCGCACAGGGAACCGGGAGAATCCTGCCACGAACGTGACCACCTCAAAGGGAAATGGGGTTAGTGCACCCAGGAATACTACTGTAATGCCTATCCATTCATGCAGCTTAAACCAGCCGTGAATTCGCTCCCCGATCCCACTTTTATTAAACCGCCCGGCAATGGCCTCACTCCCCCTCCCAAGGAAATATGTGGTCAGGCTTCCGAAGGTGGCACCTGCCGATACTATGACTACTGTAGGAAATAATGGAAAACCCAGGGCAGGCAGACCTGCCACAGCAGGTTCAAGGAATATTGGGAGCAGGCTGCTGGCAATTAGGGATAATAAGAATATACCAAAATAACCGCCAGGTGCTACAATATTCTCAAACAATAGATATACTCCGGATGTTTACAACTACCAAAAGGGATAAAGATATAAAATCCTAATCAATAAAGCAATACCCTGATAAAATGTAATTTAACAAAAATATCTTGCTATGGCAGATAAATGCCCTATACATTTATATTAGTCTGTGTCTTTAAATGAAGCAATAAAGACCATTCAAAGGTGATTATAATAATAACCAAAAAGAGCGACCCCATCACACTGTTAATTGATGAGCATAGAATAATGGAAAGGGTAATGGATGTGATGGAAAAATTAGCTGAAGGTATTGAAGAACAAAGACCTATATCCTCTGATATGATCATGGGAAATATCGGCATGTTACTTGAATGCAATGATGAATACCATTATGGAAAAGAAGAAGACATTTTATTACCATTTTTGGAAGAGATCGGGAAAAATGAGATAAAAGAATCAATCCAGTCTTGCATTGCCCAATATAGAGAAAATGACAAATTACTTGCCACAATAATCGATTCTGTGGATGGTCACTCCAATGGGGATATGGATGCCACAATAAGGATCATGGAAAATATCCGGGAGTTCGTTGCAAACGTGCGCCCTCTCTACTTGAATGAGGATGAAGAAATCTTCAAGCCATTGAAAAAGAACCTGACCACAGAAGAGATGGACAGGTTGAGTGAAAAGTTCCAGGATTTCGATTATGAATGGGATGGGCCTACATTAAACAATTACCAGAAACTTGTTAGGGAAATGGAACTAAAAGCAAGTTACAATGTATGGTAATAACCGAAAAGAATATTATTTCCTTCACCATCAAGACTCATACTATGACTGAGCTCTCCATTTCATCCGATAATGCAAAAGTTGCCGAAGAATCAAAGTCCCTTCCTCCTAAATCAGATTTTAGCGAATGGTACAATGAACTGCTCCGGATAGCTGAGATCATGGACGTGCGCTACCCTGTCAAGGGGCTGTATGTGTGGAACCCTTTTGGTTTTTCCATACGCTCCAGGGTATATTCCATTATGCGTGAACTCCTTGACAATACCGGGCACCTTGAGGCTATGTTCCCCCTGCTTATCCCTGAACATGAGTTCATGAAAGAGGCCGAGCATATCAAAGGCTTTGAGGATGAGGTCTATTGGGTCACACACGGCGGCACTGACCCGCTGGATGTGAAACTTGCACTGCGCCCCACAAGTGAGACTGCTATTTATCCAATGTATAAACTCTGGGTGCGCTCCCATGCTGATCTGCCGCTGCTTATCTACCAGATAGTTAATACCTTCCGCTATGAGACAAAACATACGCGTCCCCTTATCCGCTTGCGCGAGATCACATCCTTCAAGGAGGCACATACCGTACATGCCACATGGGATGATGCAGCCGCCCAGGTACGGGAGGCTACCCGCATATACCAGGAATTCTACAATCGTCTCGCTGTGCCTACTGTGGTGAGCAAGCGGCCTGACTGGGATAAGTTCCCTGGTGCAGACTATACCATGGCAGTGGATGCACTGATGCCTGACGGTAAGACCCTGCAGGTGGGTACAGCCCATCACCTGGGTGATAATTTTGCCAATACCTTTGATATCAGGTACGAGGATACTAATGGCGAGCAGGTATTGGCCCACCAGACCTGTTATGGGGTCAGTGAGCGCAGTATCGCAGCCCTGATATCCACTCACGGCGACAATAAGGGACTGGTGTTACCGCCAGAGGTTGCACCTGTGCAGGTTGTAATAATCCCGATCGTATTCGGTGAAGATAAGACTGTCATAACTGCAGTAAACGAAGTGTCAGATACGTTAAAGCAATCCGGACTGCGGGTCGTAGTTGACGATAGTGATGCAAGGCCGGGTGCCAAGTACTATAAATGGGAAATGAAAGGTGTTCCTGTGCGTATCGAGATAGGACCAAGGGACTTAAAGAACAATTCCGCAGTTGTTGCATTGCGAAATGGTGGGAAGACCAGCGTTCCTATAGACGGTATCCTGGCAGGGATCAATAAAGCTTTTACTGATATTCACGATAGCCTGTTCGAAACTGCTGCCAGGGAATTAAATGATCGTATCAGGTTGTGCACTGACCTGGATGAGGTGAGGGATTATATCCAGACAGGCATAGCACGTATTGCATGGTGCGGCGAGCGGGAATGCGGGCTTGAGATGGAAGAGATCGTGGGTGCTGGCATACTGGGTGAGCCTGAGGACCCTGCACTGGGTAAAGGTGATGGTTCGTGTCCCATTTGCGGTAACCCTACCGATATTGTGGTGCTGATGGCGCGGACGTATTGATAAAACCTGGTTGTTGGTATCAGGTACTTGTTTGGTATGATCGGTCATGTCTGGTTCAACATCTTCATCCGGGACAGGAACTTGTTCAGATGTCCCCTGTCCTGCCCAGTAGTAGGTTCGTCCAGCACGATAATACCAGGTTCCATGGACAATATGGAAGCAACCGCCAGCCTCTGCCTCTGGCCCCTGCTCAGTGAGTGCGGGAGCATTGACAAGGTGCTGCTGAATATCAAGATGAGGGCACAGATAAAAGGGATAATTGCCGAGGCTGTCAGGACCAGGCCCGAACTGGTGGAGGCCGATATGGTGGGGCAGGCGAATAATATGTTCTGGCTGCTGATGAATTAATTGCAGGATGGGGATGGGGGCATGGATTTGGGTGAGGTGTATGGCCGGTGGTGTGGGTGGTATGAGGGGATTGTTTAGTAAAGGTGATCATTTGTGTTAATGCAAATTTTGCTATTACTAGATATAGACCGGATTTTTTAGTAAATCACACATCCCGCACAACAGCACCGGCCGCTTCATATCCTGCCCTAACTGAACCGTTCATGCTCCGCTCGGGAAAATGAGCCTAAGAGAACATTCCGGCAATGTACAGCCCATCATCACTCTAAAGCCTGCACGCCCGCAGCCGTTCCAAGCAAAATTCCGATTACAACCAATATCCCTATAACCAGTTCCGTTTCACATATCCTTTAAAACATCTCGTATCGCAAGCAGATTCAGACGTGATTGCGGTTTGATGACTCCAGTATGCGGATCAAGGAACAGAATATTATTTTTAACCAGATAATGCTTTGAAATTTCATCAATCGACCACATATCAATCTCTTCTTCACTCAAAAATATCTTCAATAGATCAACGATGATTTCATAGCTAATATCGTAACGTTCTTCCCTTATAGTTATCTTATCTCCAAGTTCTTTAAGTGCTTTGAGAATGGTCTTTAGTTCACCTGATCGCATTCTTAGCAACCTGTCAATTTCACGACCCCGATCACCAGCATGAATTAACTCCAATAAATATACGGGCTTTCCGCCGCAGTATTCCCATGCCATCGTCGTCTCATCATCAGTAAAACCATGGCCCCCTAAAAACGCGGTTGTTGTCTTCTCATCAAAATCATCCACCAGCAGATATCTGCACCTCCCATCAAGCATTGCCTCACTGTAGACGTTTTCGATAAAGAGTGAATCAGATGAAACAGCAAAGACGTGACACAGATGTAACTCTTTTGTCAATCGTATGAAAAAGTTGAATAATTTATACATCAGCAACCCATTGATCTTCAAATCCCCGACCACCTGCAATTCATCGATGATAAGCACAGGTGTCTTATTTTTAGCGATTGTTGTAAAGTACTCCTCCAAAAATTCAAACACATCCTCGTAAGATTTTTCCTTGAAAAGTGCATTCATAACACTTTCAGCAACCGGGATTCCGCTGAATTTCAACGTCTCTGCAGATATTTCAGAGATTGTTTTTAGAACTTCTTTATAATTTTTTTCCTTTTCAATTTTGAATAAAACCTTAATAAAATCCCTATAATCCGAAATAAATCTTCCTCTCAGGTTAATGTAGAATACCACGTATTCTTCAGGCAGTTGATCGATCAGGTGGCTTACCAGTGTGGTTTTTCCAGAGTTTATCGGTCCGTAGATGAAGGTGATGAGGGACGGCTCTACCTCCAGTATCTTCATGACCTCTTTAAGTTCCTTTTCTCTGTTGTGGAATGGAATTCTTTTCATATTCTTTTCCTCATATATATCGCTAATAATCGGGTGATCGCAACCACTGCCTATAATCCAGTTTTATCTCCCTTAATATTGATATAAATTGTCTTAGCCTTTCCTGGCGGGATAGAGAAAGTTCCGTATATAGTACCTGCCACCCCTGCTTGACCAAATCCTTCTCCATACACATGGATTCCTGATGGAACACTTATCCTTGCATCTACATTAAATGTCACATCATTCAGGGATGGGTTGTCCATATAGAGGCTGTCCAACAATTAAAAAATTTAGGGGAAACAAGGTCAAAAATGGCTTTAAATCAAAAATGAAGGTATCCACTTCAAAAAGCATGGTATTTTGACCGGATTTACAGGATTTACAGGATGTTGACGTTGCGGTATATCCTGTCGATCCTGTAAATCCTGTCTAATAATTTTTAAATTACCCTTAGATTTGAAGTGGATACAAATGAAGGACTGATTTTATTACTCGCAGTAATTGATAGACAGCCTCTATAAAGTTCAACAAGTCCATCTTGTGACTTATCAACAACATCATTAACTGGATGCAGAGTAACAGTAGGACCTACCTTGAACTTTGGTTCAACTAATGTTGTTTCAGTTGGAAGTACTGTTGCTGTAGCTGTGACAGTCATCGATTCAGTTGGAAGTACTGCTGCTGTAGCTATGACAGTCATCGATTCAGTTGCATTTGCTGTTGCCTTCTCTTCAGCTATCCCACACAACAGCATCCGCAGCCTCATATCCTGCCCTGACAGAACCGTTCATGCTCCGCTCAGGATAATTAGCCTCAGAGAACATGCCGGCAAGGTACAGCCCATCAACACCGGCCCTATACGGCAGTATCCGCTCAGCATACCCAGTCTCATACACCGGAGCAGTCTGTGCATCCCGCCCCAGTTCCCACCAGAGTACCGCAGACCTGTCAAAGTCAGGGTACAGCTTCTCAAGCCCATCCAGGAACATCTCGATAACTTCCTCCTCACTCCGGGTATACAGCGGGTCATCATGGTCCTGGAAATACGAAGCAATATAGAGCAGGTGCTCTCCTGCATAATCCGAGCTCGGCATAAAATTAGTATGCTCGATCAAAGCCCCGAACGGCACATCGGCCTTGATGTTCAGCCAGTAAGTACCATCCGTCATTAGGGGCTTTGACATCCCAAGCAGGGCACAACAAGTACCCTGGTAATGGATGGTGCTTGGGTTAAATCCGGGAATGCCCGGTTCTACCAGGGACGCCAGGGTTACAGGAGGTACTGTGGATATCACAGCATCACACGACAAAGAACCCTCTTCAAGCCTCACACCCGAAACCCGCCCGTCTTCCATCAATATCTCCTCTACACCGTTACCTGTTATGATCCGGCCGCCTTTTTCCCTTATTGAATCGGCCAGCGCAGCTATTAGATGATGGAACCCACCCCTCATATATCCCAATCTCTCACCTTCTGCGCCACGGTCTGAGCGTATCTTTACCCTGCCCAGTAACCAGGCAGCACTGACCCTGTCAGCATTCGACCCGAATTTGCTGTTCAGGAGCGGCTGGAAGAAATTATTGTAAACTCCACTGCCTGCGGTCTTCAATATCCATTCACCTGCCGTGATGTCATCGTATGACCTGACATCCCTGACAAGTTTTGTCCGCAATACCAGCAGCCCCAGCCTGAATATATCTAAAAGGGACATGGGCGGGAACTTCAATATCTCCAGGGGAGTGTTCATGGGATATGCCCTGCCGCTCCAGTAATAGCCTGTGGTACCCTTGACCCACTGCAAGCGCTCTGCCAGGCCCAGTTCGTCAATTAGTCCCATCAGTTCGGTATCGCTGGAAAAAAAATGATGGTAATATTTCTCAATATAATAATCATCAGTGTGGGCATCAATGTGAACTTCAGTGTGGTCATCAACGTGACCATCAGTATGTTCATCAATGTGGTAACTCTGTGCCATACCCCCCAGTGCATCGTCCTTTTCTACCACTGTTACCTGATGTTCATCCGAAAGCCGGTAAGCCGCTGCAAGTCCGGCCAGCCCGCCGCCAATTATTACTATCTTGCTCATGTTTTCATATCCAGCCCTTATTAATTATCTTATTGATTATTATCTATAGAAAAGCACCACCCCATACTCACTCCGGGGCCTGTCAAGCTGGCGGTACATAATGAACCTGTAATTGATGTCACCAGGCTTAAACCAATACCATGCCATCTTTGCACTGTCCAGCCGGTGGTAGTCATCATCCACTACCTGCTTTACGTAATCAGCATCCTCGTCATGTACAATTATGATGGGCGCATCCAGTACCGGATCATTTTCCAGGTTCACCCTCCATTTTACATTTTTATAATGACGTATCTGCCACAATAACTGCGTATCCATCTCATTATCCGTGACCTCAATCTCAGTGTAAAAGCCTTTGTGCCTATCGGCAGTTTCATACAGAGTGGCCATGAAGTGCTGGAATTCCTGGGGCGGCTGGCTGGCCTGTATCAATGGTTCGGCAGGGTCCGAACAGTTTTTGTAGTTCAGGTTATAGCTGGTATACAGGAAGAAGGCTGAACTTAGTACAAGTATGACCACAAAGGCAGCCTCGGCCCATCTTGGCCGCTGTTTCAGGGAAGGCACGACCTCACCCAGGTATGCGCCCGCGATCAGTACTGCCGGAAGAAGAGGATGCAGTATCAGCCAGGGTACCTTCTCGCCTATATAGGCATAGGCTGCAAGGCTGGCAGCCAGCCAGTAGACCATAAAGACCATCATTGGATTTTCCCTGCTTTTAATGAACCGTGTAACATAATCTATACTTCCTATAAAGGCGAACAAGGCTACAGGAAGTTCATACAGGAAAAGCAAGGGGATATAGTAATACGGAGGGCCTCCGATACGTTCTATCTCATGCATCTCATACCAGTGGGAAAAGGCACTGAAAGTAGCACCCTTTACAGCTTCAAAGTCCTTGAAGAAGTAAGAGTAGAATATCACAAAAATAGCAAGGAAGACTACTATGAACAGACCGGTATCCATCAATATCCTGAACATGTTCTTCTCAAGTGATGCGATGATGTCATGCTGCTGGTGCCGGGTGCGGTAGAGCAGCCATATCCTGTACAATACATATATTCCGACAGGAAATCCCAGCAGTGCAATGGTAACGTATGCATTCTCTTTGGCAGTGACCGATAATGCCAGTGCGGCAGAGCCCAGTGCCACATATATGAGCCGGTTGGGATTATTTCGTTGTTCAAGATATTTTACCGCACACACCACGGCTGTCAACGTGAAGAATGTGATGAATATGTCGTTGCGGAAGAAACGGGAATAGTACAGGAAGGATGGTGAGAATGCAAAGAACGCTGCCGTGATAAGCCAACCCTGGCGGCCGAAGTAATGCCTGAAAGGATATACCAGCAGTACCATACCAACGCCGGTCAGTGCAGGGACCACACGGGCTGTAAAATCGGTATCCCCTATGATGTTGAATACACTCACTGTAAGGAAATACAAAAACGGACCGTGAAATACCGGGTTGTATTCATAATTGCCGTTTGTGAATAATTTGTAGGCAAATGAGCCTACAGCAGCCTCATCATGGTGGAAGGGGCGAACATCAAGCTGGTACAGGCGCAGGGCTGTGGCTGCTATTATTATAACAATAAATAAGATAAAGTCCGGCTCCTTAAAAAACGGTCTTTTGTTTGTTGTTTTATCCCCTATCATATTGTTCATGACTTCTATTGGATTATATTTAAGTATATTCAATAAATGATTGTATCCATTTCAAAAAGGGATCTCTCCAACATTGTGGGGGTAATAGTTTGCCTGGATCATCGGAGAAATCGAAAATAGTGACAGGATTTACAGGATCGACAGGATAATGGTTGCCATTCCATCCTGTAAATCCTGTAAATCCTGTCCATGAAGCCAGGTCGTGGGATTCCATATTCCATGATATGTTCCTGAAAAATGAAGTTATCCACACGATGTTAAAGAGAGTCTCAAAAAGTATGGCAAAATGCAAGATTAATATAGACACTGATTTCACATATTACACTGATTTTCACAACCACTATTAATCTGTGTAATCAGTGTAATCTGTGTCTCAAAATTCCGGGTACTATGATCAATTACCATTTAATTTGAAAGGTATACAAATGATTCCTGTTCTACATTGCTCTATGCATCGACTCTTTGCACCTGCTCCATGCACTGGCTCTATACACCTGCCCCGGTCCGGTACCAGTTCGATAGTAAAAGATTGAAGTGACTGATAGTACATCAGGAGTGGTGGCTTCTGGTTCTCATTTATTTTGTATACGATAAAATTAAAATAACAATCTTTATCAACCATTATGTTTATTGGAACATAACAATGACCACAAAAGATCATATCCTACAAATCCTAACGATATTCACACTGCTTGTAGCTATATTCTCAGTAACCGGATGCGTTGACAGCGAAACGACACCAGACGGTGAAGTAGACGACCACGATATTGCCGCCACTCAAACCACCGGACCTGACGAAGAAGCAATACTTAAGATATTCCACGCCGGCAGTCTCAGCATACCCATGGCAGAACTGGAAGAAAAGTTCGAAACACTTCATCCGAATGTGGACGTACAGCGCGAACCAGCAGGCAGCAGGGCGTGCATAAAAAAGATAACAGAGCTTGACAAACAATCAGATATCCTGGCATCAGCCGATTATACCCTCATTCCCACAATGATGATGCCGGAATATACAGACTGGTACCTTGCGTTTGCGAAGAACCAGATAGTCATAGCCTATACCGATGACAGCAAATACAGTAGCGAGGTCAATTCGGATAACTGGTACGAGATACTTCGCAGACCTGATGTGACCTTTGGTTTCTCAAATCCGAACGATGACCCCTGCGGCTATCGCTCAGTAATGGTAACGCAGCTATCTGAAGCCCACTATGGTGATGATAACATCTTTGACGACCTCATGGGAGACAATACCGCAATAGAGATGACATTCGAGAATGGAACATATACAGCAGTAATGCCCGCCTCTGAATATATTGAGCCTAACACAAAAAAGATAATGATGAGAAGCATGGAAGTTGAACTTTCATCAGCACTTGAGACAGGCGAGATAGATTATTTCTACATCTACAGAAGTGTTGCAGTACAGCATGGATTCAAGTTTGTGGAACTCCCGGCGCAGATAGACCTGAGTTCAGTTGATTATACTGATGAATATAGTACAGTCAGGCTCAAGACCGCAAACGGTAATATAGTGGTCGGCACGCCGATCGTCTACGGGATCACTATTCCAAACAATGCAATGCAGCCAGAGCTTGCAATCGAGTTCATAAAACTACTGCTTAGCGTTGACGGACAGAATGTATTCATCAACAATGGACAGCCTCCTATCGTACCGGCAGTAACAAATGATCTGGAAAATGTACCTGCCGAACTGGGAGCATTACTCTAAACCGACGACTCTACCCGGGGAGTGGGGTAAAATTTCCTGGGTGGAGTTAAATTTAATATAATAAGAATTCGATAACACCATCTGCATGTTGAAAAAAAAGCAGACCAGACCCATGCTCACAAGCCGAAAAGCACCTGAGCCACTAATGCTCGCATTTCTTTTCCTGGCTCTGGTGCTGCTGTTATTTGTAGTTGTAACGCTTGCCAACATGGTGATAGAGCAGGTAGTTACTGACCTGCCTGCACTTATCAACGCGGCTTGCGAAAAGTCTGTTATAAAGTCCATATCATTATCCATGTATGCCGGGCTCGTTGCAACTTTGATATCCATGGTGCTCGGGATACCTGCGGCATATATCCTTGCACGTAAGGATTTTTTTGCAAAAGGTTTTGTTGAAAGTGTGCTGGATATACCTGTTGTCGTCCCGCATACTGTGGCTGGCATAGCACTTCTCACTATCTTTGGCGCAAATGGCTTGCTTGGCGCTCCGCTCGAGTCGTATATCCAGTTCAGGGACGCATTTGCCGGAATCGTCATTGCCATGCTCTTTGTATCTGCGCCTTTTTTAACCAACTCGGTGCGTGAGGGGTTCCAGAATATAGACCCCAGACTTGAGAACACAGCCCGTTCGCTTGGTGCTCCTATGTGGAAAGCGTTTTTATTTGTCACACTGCCGCTTGCTGCACGCCACATCATGGCAGGTTCGATCATGTGCTGGGCGCGGGCAATAAGTGAGTTCGGTGCTGTCGTGATCATAGCATATTATCCGATGATAGGTCCGACACTTGTATATGACAGGTACCTGTCGTACGGCCTGTCAGCGTCAAGACCTATTGCGGTTCTGCTGATACTGGTTACTCTTACAATATTCATAGCGGTAAGGCTTATATCCGCGGGCTGGCGTATATATGATAAGGATTGAAGGTCTGCACCGGAACTGGAAGGAATTTGCGCTAAAGGGAATAGACCTTCAGGTGCAGGATGGTGAATATTTCGTAATACTCGGTCCCACAGGCGCCGGGAAGACGCTCCTGCTCGAACTTATTGCCGGATTTCATGCACCTGATCGCGGTGAGATATTTATTAATGAGAAAAAGGTCACAGGACTGCCGCCTGAAAAGCGCAATATTGGTTTTGTATACCAGGACTATTCCCTTTTCCCGCACCTGGATGTCAGGAAGAATATCGAGTTCGGACTGCGCATGAGAGGTATCAGGGACGGCAGCAGGGTGGAGAAGATGGCTGAGAACCTGAACATCTCACACCTTCTGCACAGATATCCGCTGACACTTTCGGGGGGTGAACAGCAGCGGGTTGCGCTTGCGCGTGTGCTTCTCATTGAACCGGATGTGCTGCTGCTGGATGAGCCGCTAAGCGCTCTTGACCCGGGAACCCAGGATACGACCAGGCGATTGCTTAAAAAAATACACAGCATGTCCGACCTGATGGTTATCCATGTTACGCATAACCAGACAGAAGCACAGATACTGGCTGATTGCATTGCAGTTATGATGGACGGCAGGATAGTGCAGGTTGCAGCAGCAAACGAGGTGTTTGACAGACCGCTTAATGACCGGATCGCGCATTTTATGGGGGTTGAAAATGTGCTGAAAGGAACAGTCACTTCTAACAGTGAAGGACTTACCAGTATTGCCCTGGATAGTTGTGAGATCGAGGCGGTGTCAGGGTGTGCGGTTGGTGAAACAGTCCATGCGTGCCTTAGACCTGAGAATGTGACAATTAGTGTGGTGCCTGTTAAGAGCAGTGCCAGGAATGCGTTTGAAGGAGAGGTGATCGAAATTGAGCCGATGGGTGCACTTTTGAGGGTAAAGGTGGACTGCGGTTTTGTGGTGAATTCGTTCATAACAAAACAATCTGCACTGGAGTTGGGACTTGAACTGGGTAAGCGTGTGACCATATCGTTTAAAGCAACTGCCGTTCATGTAGTTTAAGATGCAATAAATGATGTGATAAACGATGATACCCAGGACAAAATTGTGGCTGACCGAAGATGGGAAAACATTGATGGGCGAAGGAAAGGCTGCACTTTTATACGCCATCGATGAAGAAGGTTCGTTGAACAAAGCATGCAGGAAGGTTAATATCTCGTATAAACATGCATGGCTTATGTTGAAGAATATTGAGAAAAATTCAGGGAAGGAGATTGTTACGAGTGTTCGCGGTGGAAAGGACCAGGGTACGTTTTTGACTGATTATGCAAGGGAGATGCTTAAGGAGTACGAATCGCAGAAGAACATTATCAGTGAAACTTTAGACGATGGGACCTTCTGGGAAGGGGTGGGACTGAAGATCACGGCTCGTAACCAGATGCCAGGGGAGGTTATCGATGTTGAGCAGGGGGATGTGATCTCTAAGGTCAGGATATTGATCGAGCCTGTCGTGGTAACTTCACTGGTAACAAAGGAAGCCGTGGATAAGCTGGGTATTAAAAAGGGTGATGAGGTATATGCGGTCGTCAAATCTACGGAAGTGATGATCGGGAAAAAGTGAAAGTGTTCGTGACGTTGTAAGAATACTAGGATATTTTTATTCATCGCACTTAAATTACGGTCTTTAGGGCTTGAGGAAAAATAGTGACTTTTTAATTTATTCTGGATAAATGGATCATGTCAAGAAAGATTCACCGCAGAGGACGCAGAGAGGCGCAGAGATGTGTTGTTTTTCTCTGCGTGCCTCCGCGCTCTCTGCGGTTTTCTGAATAGTCCCACTAAATAATAAAAAGTCTCGAAAAATAAGGCGATAAATTTTAATGAAGAAACCGCAGATAAACGCAAATGAACGCAGATATTCCAAGCAAATTTGATTATACTAACTTACTGACGTGGAATTGAAATTAAAATCCAGGTTAACCTTTATCTGTGAATATTCCCATTCCTGCTTCGCCATGGCAGCGGATCAGGCATGATTATGAATACAGGCGTTGTGGCATGTGCAATGTTTTTCGGCTCTCTTTAACATCGTGTGGATAACTTCATTGTCAAGGAACATATCATGGAACATGGAATCTCACGACTTGGCTTTATGGACAGGATTTATAGGATGGAATGGCAACCAGTATCCTGTCTATCCTGTAAATCCTGTCAAGATTTTCGATTTCTCCGATGATTTAGGCAAACTATTACCCACACAATGTTGGAGAGATTCTGTTTTTCCTGCCTGTGAACCATTGGCAGGACGCTAATAGCGTCAGTTCATCAGTTGTTCTGATCTCACTTTTTCTATTTCCTGAATCTCAGTAAAGAGACAATTATAATCAGTGCAATTGCACTCATTAATTCAAATCCCGGGATGCCTTTTGATGCCGATGCCCCTTCTGCTGATTGTTCTAAAGAGATGGATGTCGATGCCCCCTCGACAGGAGGTTCTATTTCAACTACAAGAAATGAGCCTGATGGAACCGCATAGTCTTCAACAGCCTGGAATCGTATAGTATTCTTGCCATCTGTCAGATGCTCAGTAATCACACGCATATCGATATCCAGGTCAGGATAGGGTGTACCGTCGCAAATCCCTGACCAGTTCATATCGTTAACCCACAACCGATTCGCATCCGAGTTGCCTGACTGGACAATGGTCCACAATGTAGCCTTCTTTATCGGACCATGTGAAATTGTGGGAGTCATCATTTCAGTGATCGTCTGGTCAGCCGTAGTGTAGGTCGATGAGCCATCATCCTCCAGCCCAGAATTGAGCATATCACATCCTTCATTGATCCAGTATTCGATGTGCGTTCCTTCTACATCGGTATACACTACAAGCAAACCCACACCGTTCATGCAGAAAAAAGTGCCTTCCGGCCCTGTGTTTTCTATCACTACTGTATAGCTGCCGCTTTTTGTTATATGGTCGGTCACATCGTATGACCATGTACCAGCAGGATAGTCATATATTCCCCACCCCTTTCTGTCACTATACTGTCTATCCGGGTCAAGCTTAACTTCGTCCAGGGTCAATTTCATATCCGGATACCTGCCGGTTGAGCCTTTGGCACTCCAGGTCCAGTAATTGTACAGTCGCGCGAACTTTACTACTGCGCCTTCAGGCAAAGAGACGGGATTGTGCACAGTATAAGTATCACCAGTCCACAGCTTCCCGCTATAAATACTATCTCCTGACGTGTAGGTCAGTCCGCCCCTTATAGTGTCATGGCTAAAAGTTGAAAGCGGCTTATCGGCTGCATATCCATTTATTTCCGGTTCCTGTGCTGCTGCCGTAACTGTTAGTAAGCTCAGCAATATTATGCATAAAATTATATTTCTTTTAAGTATATTTAATTCCATTGACTAATTCACTCCTTCTGCCCAGAACATTAGTGTCCCGGTTTTATTTCTCACTTCGTTGTAGTTTTCCGGAACATGAAATGCTACATGCGGAGTTTTTGACATGTTTTTAGCAATCGTTACATTAAATGATCCCAATGAATTTCCATCGATCTCAAGTGCCTGCTTATACAGATCCCCTGTCTCAGCTATATTGGCTGTAACAAGTATGTTGCACGAACCGTAATTCTTAATTGTGATATCACTTCTTTCGCTCGTATCTCCAAGCACTAATTTTCCAAAGTCCAGATCATTAGGGGTCACTTCGTTAGAAACAGTCGAAAGTATGAATGCACTCAGTAATATTTCCAGATCGCCGTCTTCAACTTCAATGAATATAGGGTCTGGAAAATCCTTCTCTAAAAAAGATACACCCTGGTAAACAGCGATTATATTATCCGAATCAGAACTGTTGGTAATATTCTCTCCCCATAGGTTCCAGGTTACATGTGGTTTCGGTGCCCGGTGTGCTCCAACCTGTTCTGGGATCATCTGGTATGAAACCACTTTTCTCTCATTGGGTCCCAGGATAAAATTCCAATTCAAATCCGCTTTGTTATCTGTTACCGTTCCATCGACCAGAGTAAAAAATATCGGCAGGGCATCATCCAATCTGACACTGACAGGTCGGGATTGAATATTTTCCACACTTATGGAAGTATACACAATCTGTCCCTGACTTGCTTCTTTTGTTGTACATTTATATACTTCAATAGGCTGTGTAATACTGATTGTGTTTGATTCTGTCAGGAAATCCCGTGTCCCGTGAGCATTGGTCCAACTCATGTTTACTGATATATTGTAGGATCCGTTATGCAAAGTAGCCGGAAACCTTAGCTTGATTTCCTCAGACCGGTATGTCCCTTCATTAAGACCAAAACCTGATGGCAGGTCTACTTGATCCACAAGGCCATCCGGATCAACATTCAGATGAATATCATCTACCTTTACCCCTCCAATGTTTCTGATCTGCATTGTGACGATTACCTGCTCATCGATCAAGTATTCATCCTTATCTGTGGAAATGCTCAAGGCCATTGACTCTGATTCTTCCGGAGATCTTTCAGTAGCAAACACAATTTCAGCCTGGGGAGAATGAACACTGCCACACATCGGAAGAATCCTTTGATCAGTGACATTAATACCCTTAAATCTAATTTTGTCGTTATCCATGTAAAACCAATTTGATTCGTTATTAATAAGAACCGTATTCCCGATAAATAATCCATTGCAGGATATATTTAATGCAACCATGCCGTATCCATCGAATTCGACCACGTTTATTGTATAATCTCCTTTTGAGACAACAGTATTTTCCATACTGAGTGTAAAGGTTGCACTGTCCCATTCAGTGGCAGAAGCAATTGGAAATGCAAATGTGATTATCAACAATGTACAAAAAATTATCTTTCCCCTCATTTCAATCTCTTCCTCCACCAATATACGGCAGCTATTGAAACAATGATAATTAGTACACCAAGTCCGAAAAATAATCTGCCAATTTTATCAACCGGAGCATTGGCAACTCTCATGGCAGTATCAATTATGCCTTTACTTTCCTCCGATGGTATGCTTTCCGATTCCCCACTCGGGTGTACCAGTGATCTAACAAGTACGAATTCTGTTGCTGAATTATTTGCACCATCCATTGCATTTACAATGATCTTATTATATCCGTAAGACAGTGAAACCGGCGCACTCCATTTTTTACCTGAAAGAATGACAGACGCTCCGTTTACTAAGACTGTGATATTTTTATTTGTGTCCTCAATGGTTCCGCTGACTGTAATGACATCTGTGTCTACAATTTCCCCATCTTCGGGCTGATCGATTTCGATTTCAGGAGGCGTAAAATCAATGACATTCACGGTCAGGGGCGTGTTATTGTTATTTATCTCACACAACTCTGCTTTTTTATCATTGTGGTCGACATAGACCCACAACATATGCTCCCCTTCGCGATCCGGTTTCCAGGTGAAATCCACGGTTTTGTTTCTATCCACCGCAAGCGATGATATAGAGGCCGTAGACACTACTTCACTGTCTACATACAGGGCAGCCTGGAAACCGTAAGCTGGGTCATCGCCGATATTTTCTATTGTGGCAGAGATGGTATTGGTGCTCCCTGTGTACAGAATAGGAACTGCAACATTGGAAACTGTCAGGTCCGAATCTCCTTCTTCTTCCGTATGCAGGCTCAGCACAGCCAAGACTGGATGTAAATAGTCTTCATCTCCCAGCTCGAACGTTGCCTCATTATTATCTTCTTCAATGTAGTCAATCACATCAAAGGTTTTAATATCGAAACTCTGCTTCGAGTTTGCAATATCATCACAGTTGTCTCCATCACATAATTTTTCATCATTAAAATAGAGGTAGTCATTCAAACCAGGTGTACCGGTCAGGTACACCACTGAAAGTCGGGCTGCGGCAAACGTATCAACATCAACCGTACCTGAAAAATCTGCCAGTGCTTCATCATTCGTTCCATGTTCACCAGACCAGCCCGGGCCGTGCAGGTTTACATTCCCATCATTGATCCAGTATTCTACTTCCTCGCCGTCTGATTCTTTATATACTGCCACAAGCACAACTCCATACACCCTGCCGTCGATTTCGCCGCTGGTCGTTACCACTGCATCGATCGGGCCGGAAGTGGTATTTTCAGTAACTTTATAGTATATCCAGTAGACACCGTGACCAGAACAGTAGACGTTGGGATTAGTATCAGCTTCGCCCTCAAGGTCCAGGGTCTCCAATTCCTTATCATTGAAAGTTACAGCTATTTTGCCAGTATTTTCCTCATTGCCACCCCATACTCCCACATACAGTCTTGCCCATGTTACGTTGCCTTCAGGGACATTGAAAGACTGGGTATAAGGAGAAAAGCCGACTCCATGACCACCATCAACATATACGCCACCTTTGACACTATCTTGTCTTACCTCTTCGAGTTTATCTTTTTCAGGAACGCCGTCGAATTTATATTCTGCCATTACCGGGTGGACCGATAATAACAGCAGCACGGCTATCACGAGGCATGAGATAAATATATGTGCTATTATTTTTTTATCATGAAATTGTTTCATGATTTTTGTTGCCTTTGAAGTAATAGAACACCACCTGCTCCAATGATTGATAATACCAGTAATGTACCCAACTTTATTCCCAAATTTGACACTGTAGCATGAACCGGCACCTTGATATCGCTGCCCACACAGAAATCAGAAGAAGGTGGGGACGCAACAATATATACTTTGAGATCGTACTCCCCCTTTGCAGACAAAGGCGGCTTTAATTTTAATTTCACCTCTTTATTCTCATTGCCGCTTAGATTGAAATTATCAGGCAAAATATCAAACCAGTCAACATAATCTTCATCCACGTATACCTTATACCTTGAAACTTCGGTGCCAGTATTTACCACGAACAGTGATTCAGTATCTGAACCGCCAACCTGCGCTCTGAAATTCAAGTTGCCAGGAGTGACACTGGTAAGCATTTGTGCATCACTCTGCCACTCTTGGGCAAGTATATCAATGTCAATTGTGTCTGGTGTAACCTCCAGTGACTCAAGTGGTAGGATTTGCCCATCCAGATGCACTGCCCGGCTTGCTGCAGCGGGTTCTGAGCTTCGCTTAACTATAAGTACAGCCCCAACAGGGCAAAGAATACTGTCTTCACCCCTGTCATACAAAACCACATTATTCCGATCCAAGCTGCGGGTCACATCCCATTTTACCAAGTCAAAGCATGCACCTCTCCAGCTATTGCCTTGATCATCAGTCCCGGCTCCGTCTGATGTGTCCTCAGCTACCAGATTCGAGTTGAACCACAGTGTATCATGGGGTTGCAGCTCGCTCTCTTCGCTGCCCCATATATATACTGTCCATAAGGTGGCATTTGTCACATTATTCACATCAGAAATATCTGCGAATGAAGTATTTGTGGTGTTGTGATGCCAGGTGAACGGTGGATGATCGCCGTGTAAGAGGGGATTTCCTTCATTGACCCAATATTCTATTAATTCCGGACTATCTCCTCCTTCATATACTGCGATAAGCATAATGCCCCATGACTTGGTGTTGAGGCCAACCGTTGAGCCAAGATCTGCCATAGCCGTGTTAGTGCCATTCACTATCCATTCATCCACATTATCGTAATATGCCCAGCACATGCCATGATCATCAGTCTTGTAGTTTGAATACACCTTCGGATTACTGGCAAGATCTGTATAATTACCCAGGAGATGTCCGTTCAAGGAAAGATTTAGCCATGGGGTATCCTTTGCGCTTACATACAGCCGTGCCCACTTCACGGTTCCATTTGGTACTGTGAAGTTCTGGGTATAGCTGGTTGTGTATTCCATGCCGTGTCCGCCGCCAACGTATATGCCGCCATTAACTGTACCGTGCTTAATGGTCTGCAACAAAACACCGTCAGGGTTCCAGCCTTCCGTTTCTGTATGCAGGGTTGACACAGCCTGCACAGGATGAACAGATAATAGCTGCAGCACAGCTATCATAATGATTACAAGAAATATGTGCAGTGTTGATTTTCTAATTATCATGGAATTATTTTGTGCTTTTATTTTTTCTAATGTGATAGAACATTCCCGCACTAATGATCATTAATACTAATAATATGGCTATCGTAATTCCTGAATTTGACACCGTGGCATGAACCGGCACTTTGATGCCGCTACCCACACTGAAATCCGAAGATGGGGATGAAGCGACAACATATGCTTTAAATTCTAACTCCCCTTTTGCGGACATGGGAGGCTTTAATTTCAATTTCACCTCTTTATTCTCACTGGCGTTCAGATTGAAGTTATCGGGCGAGATGTCAAACCAGCCAGCATAATCTTCATCCACATATACCTCATAATTTGTAACTTCAGTACCGGTATTTATCACAAACAGTGATTTGGTATCTGAGCTACCAACCTGCACATCGAAGTCCAAATTGCCAGGAGTAACACCTACAGCAATGGCTGCTACAGTTTGTGAGAACATTAAATAAATTATAACACAGATTATAATATTTTTAAGCATAATTCATACCACATTATGATTCCGTAATATCGTAATAAAACGACAGTATAAGTAATTTTTCTTTCTTACTAGTATACAGAGAACAAGTAATCTCTGCCCAGAATTTTAGGATATTTACTCATTTTCTTACATTCAATTAATTGAATGACGCATCAAATATAACGCTCATATACCTTATCGGATGTTTTATTATTATGGCGCTATCTCAAGATTTACTGTATGCCTTGCAATATACAGTGCATCACCCATATTGGTAATATGGTCGCCATCGCATGCTGGCTGGACATCTCCCACAAAGTTAAAGTGGTCCATATTAGGCGTCTCCAATCCCACAGTATATCTTGCAATATACAGTGCATCACCCATATCTACCATATTGTTTCTCACGACATCGCCGCGCCGGTAAACTATTAATTCGTTGGTTTGGGCTGTAGTGATATTGCCTCCATTATCTATAGCTGTAATGACAAAGGTAAATGTTCCATTGATCCCTGTAGTGGCTGTTGTAGTCACTTCATAAGTGCCTGGATTTGGATACGGTCCTGACATCAACGTGTGGGCCGAGCCTCCGATGGCTGATAGATCAACAGTAACAGACTGTATCCCGATACCTATATCCACAACTTCAGCAGTAATCTTAGTTTCACTATCTCCGGCATGCCTGGGTCTACCGTTGTCGTTGAGAATGCCTTTATCATCAATACCCTGAGGTGTTGAGAATGCCGAAATTATTTTCAACTCTGAATGCAGAGTAAGCACAGCAAGTACCGGATGCAAATAATCTTCATCTCCCAGCTCGAACATTGCCTTATTTGCTTCTTTTTCAATGTAGTCTATCACATCAAATGTTTTAATATCGAAACTCTGCTTTGAGTTTGCAATATCATCACAATTGTCTCCATCACATAATTTTTCATCATTAAAATATAGGTAGTCGTTCAAACCAGGTGTACCGGTTAGATACACCACTGAAAGTCGGGCCATGGCAAACTTATCCACATCTACCGTACCGGCAAATTCTGTCACTGCTTCATCATTCGTTCCATGTTCACCAGACCAGCCCGGGCCGTGCAGGTTTACATTCCCTTCATTGATCCAGTATTGTACCTCCTGGCCGTACGGGTCTTCATAAACTGCCACAAGCACAACCCCATATACCCTGCCGTCTATAGTGCCACTGGTGGTTACCACGGCATCGATCGAGCCTGTGGCTTGATTCTCAGTGACGTCGTAGACTATCCAGTAAACTCCGTGACCTGAACAGTAGACATTGGAATTAGTATCAGCTTCCCCTTTAAGTTCCAGGGTCTCCAATTCTTTATCGTTGAAAGTTACAGCTACGCTGCCAGTGTTTTCTTCATTTCCACCCCATACTCCTACATACAGTCTTGCCCATTTTACTTCGCTCTCAGGCACATTGAAAGACTGGGTATAAGGAGAAAAGCCGACCCCATGACCGCCATCCACATATACACTGCCATTAATAGTGCCATATGCAGCCCCTACAAGCCGATCAGTATAAGGAACTCCATCGAAATTATAGTCTGCAAATGCCGGGTGGACTAATAATGTAAGCATTGCAGCTATTACGATGCACAGGTATAGACTTCTAACTGGTTTCATCATTTCTTTTTACACAATATTTGTATTACGATCAACAACATAGATACACCTGCAAATAGCCCAAAACCAGGTTGCTTTTCAACTGGATCCTGGCCAGATGTCGTATCAGGTATTTGTTCAAATTCTTCTTCCGTACCGCCTGATTCGGCAACTCCACTCACTTCCGATGCCCCTGATGAATATGATAACGACGCTTTCTCACCAGTTATCGCAAATGGAGAGAAGCCTGGTGTTTGTGATTCAAAGTACAAGTATCTTGCATCTTCACCCAGCATAGTAGTAATAAGTTGGTTCCAATTTCCGTCACAGTACCGGTTCAACCTGATAGTAGGTTTATCTATATTGTTTTCATTG